>SKEQ01000011.1_pt1 | contig 249171 bp, 278 predicted proteins | sample 4826751 | NCBI WGS metagenome assembly SKEQ01 (sample SAMN11008805, study PRJNA524170) | human gut metagenome | biome: Human fecal sample; material: Feces; isolation source: fecal sample from pouch patient p44 | host: Homo sapiens | place: Israel: Tel-Aviv | collected 2013-07-11
TGTCAAAATCCGGGAACCGGGTTTCTGGCAGCCAGGGCGAAACTTGCTCTAAGAAAGAAATCCCTCTACTAATAAGGCTTTGGAAAGCCTGTTTACCAACCCTCAAAATGAAAAAAATAAAAAAACAGGAAATGCAGGTTGGTAAATATCCTCTGCCGAGCTTTATAGGTAGAAGTAATTTTTTCCGGGAGGTGTAAAAATGGCAGAGAAAGAATTACCAACACCAGAAGAAATGCAGGAGATGGCAGAGATAGATATTAGAACGGTGGACACAAGCAGTCTAGTAGATATAGAGCAGGTGCAGATACAAACAGAACTGCCACAGGAGGAACGGATTGCAGATTATATCAGGCAGATTAAAAATCCGTATTGCTATATCTCTCATGGAGTAGTGGTAAAAATAAGTTTTAATGGAAAATGTACACTGGAAGAAAGCCTGAGCAGGTGTATTTCGTTATGAAAATGAAGAAAAACAGGATGGAAAGAAATTTAAAAAAGAATGAAAAAAGGTATAGCAGTGAGCCAGAAGTTATGTTAATATGGTGTTGGGTCAAAATTTAAAAGCATTCAAGAAGCCATGAATTTCTTGGTTTACACTGCCGGACGGCATAGTAAATTAGGAGGTTGATGGCTTTATGTATTTCAATCAAAAGTCTATATTAGCAGCGGACTATCTAAGACTCTCCAGAGAAGACGGAGATAAATTGGAAAGTGATAGTATCCGCAATCAAAGAAGTCTGATTAACGATTTTGTAAAACAGCACCCGGAGATCACATTGGTCGATGAATATGTTGACGATGGTTACAGTGGAACAAATTTTGCTGGGGTTAGATAGCGATACTTTTTACATCTACCATGTTGCGGCGGTCATGGTTGACAACTTGCGTCGGCTCCTGCTCGGTATCAACCTGTCCGACAAAGCTATAATGGATTTCGATTTTCCGGGTGTTGGTTTCCCGGTCTAATTCATGTATCAAAATACGGTCGATAAACTCATGGACGTTTTCATAGGTCAATTCCTGTATGTCGCTGTATTTCCCGACAATCTGAATAAACCTTGATATATCCCTTTTTCGCTCGGTAACGGTTGCGATCTGCTGTTGTAACTCGTCTATCCTTGCGGCAAGGGATTTCTTTTCGTCCTCATAGCCGGAAGTTAGAAACACAAACCGTTCATCTGTCAGTCTGCCTAATGCGTTGTCCTCATACAGCTTGCGGAAAAGCGTGTCAAGTTCGGTCATACGCGCCTGTGCTTTGAAAAGTTCCTTTTGCTGCTGCGCTAATGCCTTTCTCGCTTCCATGTCGCCGTACTCGGTAGCTTTACAGATAAAGTCCTGTTCGTGTTCCTTAACATACCGCAAAACCCGCCGCATATCTTCCAGCACTAAATCAAGAAGTACGTTTTTGCGGATATAATGAGAGGTACACTCGCTGCCTGTCCTTGCCCTGTTGCGCCATGCGCCGCAAGAATAGGAAAACTTGCGCGGCTCGATATTTACGCCCTGTTGGTAATACATCTTATGTCTGCAACCAGCGCAAAACAGCAAGCCGGAAAAAATATCAATCTCCGCTGCTTTTGTCGGGCGGTGGCGGGTAGCAATCCGCTTTTGCGCAAGTTCAAAGGTTTCCTCGTCAACAAGCGGCTCATGGGTGTTTGGGAAGAAATAGCGTTGTTCTTCTTCGTTCTTCCGGGTCTTTTTCGACTTGTAGGATACCTTGTGAGTTTTCGCGGTTATGGTATGCCCTAAATATTCCTGCCTTGCTAATATGTCATAGAGCGTTTTGTCCGGCCAAGTATAGGGGGCGATCATTGCCCGCTGATACCGCGCCTGTCCTGTACGCTGATAGCGCAACGCTCCAATCGTCAAGACTTTGTTTTCCGCAAGCCATTTTTGGATTTCGCACATACGCACGCCGCTAACAAACATAGCGAAAACCTGTTTGACAATCGGCGCGGTTTCCGGGTCGGGTATAAGGTGGTGGCGGTTGTTCGGGTCTGGGATATAGCCGTATGGATATTCCCCGTTGACGCGCTCGCCTTTTTGCGCCTGTGCCTGTTTAACTGCGCGGATTTTCTTGCTTGTGTCGCGGGCGTAAAACTCGTTAAACCAGTTCCGCAAGGGGGTAAACTCGTTATCCTCCCGCGCTGTGTCAACTCCGTCGTTGATCGCGATATAGCGTACTCCGTTTTCGGGAAATACAATCTCTATGAGTTCGCCCGTTTTCAGATAGTTTCTGCCAAGACGGGAAAGGTCTTTGGTAATGACCGTCGCCACTCGTCCGGCTTCCACTTCCTGCAACATCGCTTGCAGCCCCTCGCGCTCAAAACTCACGCCGGAAAATCCGTCGTCCACAAAAAACTTTGTGTTCAAAAAATGGTGTTCGTCCGCATAGCGTTGAAGTATCATTTTTTGGTGCTGTATGCTTCCGCTTTCTCCGGCTTGCATATCCTCTTGACTTAAACGGCAGTAAAGGGCGGTGATTTTATTCGACTGTAACATTAGTCCTCCTTTCCGACAGCCGAATAAACAGGTATAATGTGTTGCTATCATTATACCATATCCCGCCGCCTAATGCACTACTCGGACGCTAAAAATCCCGGATTTCCGGGCTTTTTCTGCAAATCCTTTACAATGAGTTTCTCAATCTTTTTATGGATTGTATCGGTTGCCTTTTCACTCGGCAACGCTTGAACAAGATAGGTGATTTTCCCTATTTTGCGTTCGGTTGTAATTGTCTGTTTTTTATCCATTAGAAAAACCTCCTTTTCCTGTATGGATAAACTATATTCGTCAAAAGGCAAAAACGGGCGGTTGTTAGCTGCAACCTCACGGGAGTTTCACCCCGGCCCATGCTTATGGGTGCGCCGCGCAATACTTTGAGGGTGTTCAACGCGGGAGTATCATTGTGCCGCCTTGTATGTCGTCGCCCACAAGCTGCTAAACCTGTTTTACGGCGCGGTAGTTCTCGCTCGGCTTTTCCCCTATGGGGAAAAGCTGTCATGGCGTACCCGCCGACTGGCTCGGTACAGACGGAATGTACCCGTTTGCCTGTTATGCTGCGCACCAAAGGCCGCTTTCTTTGTCAAAGAACAATAGGCTTTGTCGGCCTGCAAAAGCACATCAACAGCGGATATGCTTTTGCGGAACGACAAATAGCCCATAACGGGAAGCGTGGAAAGGGGACACGCTCCCCGCATGGGCTAAAAGATTATCCTACATGAAAAGCAAGGGTGCGGGTAATAAGGCGCACTTGCAGCCTGTTACGCATTTCCTCGTCCACATAGGAATAGGTATTGCCCGCGTCGTCTTTCAGCGTGCGGGTACAAAGTTTCGCTATGTAACCCTCGTAGTGCTTCAAGATCGCGCACATGGCGGTTGTGTCGCCGTTTGCCGCTGCGGAAATGACAGGGAACGGCAACAGATTTTCAGACTTCCTAACGGTATTCATCATCTGCTTTTCCCTCCAAATACTGTTTGATTTTCGCAAGCGCGGATTTCCTGTGCCGGAAAACCGTCGTGCGTACAACATTCAGCAGTTCGCCAATTTCCGCGTCGCTCATATCCAAGAAGTAGGACAAAAGGATAATGTCGCGTTTCCTTTCGGGCAAAGCGTTAAGGGCTTCGGCAAGCAGTTCATTTTTGACGAGTACATCAAAGCCGGACACTTGAAAACGGAAATAATCGCTTTCGTATTCGTCCGTTGTGAAAAGCTGCGCGAGTTCGCTTTCGCTCAAATCCGAAAAAGTAACTTCGCGTGCTGCGCGTTTCGCAAGAGTGCGGCGGTGGCTTTTCGCTTCGCCGACCAAAGTTTTCTTTGCTAATGCGTCGTACTGATGTTGTATTCTTTCCTTGTCGGAAGAAGATAGCTCCATAGAGTTCACCTCCTTCCCGCGTGGAGTAGAGGACGGGAGTTAAGGGCTTGTCCTCTCTGCCCCTTTCGCTCCGTACCCGTTCGGGAGATGGCTCTTGAGTGCGCTTTTCAGAAAAAAGTTGAAAAAAGCAAAATGCGCCCGTCCGCAAGACGCGGACGGGCGCAAAGGAAATGTAAGCAGTAGCTAAATGTATTGACAGTTCACATTCATAGCCGGAATATCCCGCTTGCGGAGCATAGCTTTTTTTGACCGCAAAGCATTAGGCGGGTTACAGTAAATAAAAATGGACACGGCGATACCTCCCCGATACCGCCGTATCCTTAAAAAAGGGCGACTTTAATACACTACCCGCAATCCATTCTATAATAGGGAACAGCGGCTTTTGCGCAATATTAAATAAAAAAGCCGATAACACATAGGTTTTTTGACCTAATGCGTTATCGGCTCTGCGTCTATGCGTCTGGCACTTTTAATCATTTTTTTTTGAATTTATTATATGTGTTAGCTAACTGTCCACAAGCCGCGTTAATCTCTCTGCCATGAGAAACTCTCATAGTAACTTCAAGTCCTGCTTGCTCTAATTGATGTTTGAATGCAACTATTTCCCGTTTCTGTGGTGCTTTAATTCTTGAATTGCTTGTTGGGTTGTATTGTAACACGTTAATCATAACTTTTTTGCCCCGAAACCATTTTGCAAGTTGTCTTACATCTGAGGGCCGGTCATTTATACCCGGTAAAAGCAAATACGCAAAGACAATTTTGCGATTATGCCTTTCAGTTATGAACAGCCATTAAATATAATTCCGGCAGCTACGGAAAGAAATAACCTTTCTGTAGCAGAGCCAATGAAGCTGTCTGTAGGAAGCTTTCATCTAACAATACCAAATGGAACAGATCCTCAGCTTCTGGCTCAAACGCTTCGCATTGTGAAGGAGTTGGAATGTTAGGGGATATCACAGCCGCCGATGAAATCTATATCGTAACAGGCAGAACGGATATGCGGAAATCCATTGACGGGCTGTGTGCTATTGTAGAGAATCAACTCCATATGGATCCAAGGCGAAGTGCCCTGTATCTTTTCTGTGGAAAACGTTGTGACAGGATCAAAGCTTTGCTCTGGGAATCTGACGGATTTGTGCTGCTGTATAAACGTATGGAAGTCCAGGGCAGATTCCGCTGGCCCAGAAATCAGTTGGAAGTAAAACAATTGACCTGGCAGCAATTCGACTGGCTCATGTCCGGGCTTGAAATCGAACAACCAAAGGCATTCAAGCCTACGGAATGATCGCGTAAAACATCTATGCCAGCCAACAGAAACGGAGGGGCTTTTCATCCTGTATCATGTCTGAAATCCCTTGTAAATGCTGGGTTTCCTGCTTCTTTTTCATTGCTTTTTATGGTACAATAAGAGCAGTGAAAAAGGAGCAGAAAACATATGGCTGGTAATTCAAAAGATTCAAAAATACTCGCGTACAAGGACATGATCAACCAACTGAATAAGACCATTTCCACACAGACAGAACTGATCCAGTCTTTACAAAAAACATTGGAAGCAGACCGGCTGGAAAAAGAAAACCTTCATCAGCAGATTGAATATCTCACGAAGAAACTTTTTGGTACTTCCAGTGAAAAACGGAAAAATATCAATGGCCAGTTGAATCTTTTTGATGAAGCCGAGCAGGAAGCAGATCCGACATGGGAACAAGAACTTCCTGATGACATCACTGTTCCGGAACATAAGGGAAAAGCAAGACGGACACATGCAGATCTCTTTAAAAACGTTCCTTCCTGCAACGAGATCATTTCTCTTCCGGAGGAGGAGCGAAACTGTCCAACCTGCGGAACGCAGATGGAATGTATTGGGAAAGAATGCTTGCATCTATCATTTTGGTGCAAGCGTAATTTACGAGTAACGTAGCAATATTTTGCGCTTACGTTTTATGTTAGAGCCATTTGAGCGAATCGCGCAAATCGAGCGAATTGCACGAATTCATGTTTAGAAATGTTGTTGGAGCGATTATCTCAGAAATGTGCTAAGATGAACAGGTACTGATTATTGAGGATTGACCTTACAAGGATTGTTACCCAAGGGGTATAGGTGCAGACGAAATTATTGTTAACACAAACATCATCTCCCACAAGCCACAGAGAAAAAATCTCTGTGGCTTTTCGCATTATATACTCCGCCGATGCAGAAAAACACACAAAACATATTGGAAAAACTGCAAGAAAAGGTTATAATGTCAAAGATGACACACCTGATAAAATATAAACAAATATTTTATCAGATTATAAATGAAAATGCGGGGGATGTAGTTAATGGAACAGCAGCATATGTTTACCAACCGGATGATCCGTAATCTTCTGGTGCCGGTGGTGCTGGAACAGATTTTGAATTCGATAATGGGAACCGCAGATACCATGATGGTCAGTAATGTGGGATCTGCGGCTCTTTCTGCGGTATCGCTGGTGGATTCCATCAACGTACTTCTGATCCAGGCTTTTTCAGCACTGGCAGCCGGAGGAGCAATTGTCTGTGCGCAGTATATCGGACAGAAAAATTATGAAAAAGCCAATATGTCAGCAAGACAGGTACTTTTTATCATCACGGCGATTTCTGTGGCAGTATCGGCGGTCTGTCTGATCTTTCAGAAACCGTTGCTGCGTCTGATTTTTGGAGCTGTAGAAGCGGATGTTATGCGTGCTTCGGAAACGTATTTCTTTTTTACGGCACTGTCATTCCCGTTTATTGCGGCGTATGATTCCGCGGCATCTATTTTCCGCGCCCAGGAGAACACCAGGGGGCCTATGATGATTTCCATGATCTCCAATGTTATGAATATTGGTGGAAATGCCATTTTGATCTGGGTATTTCATCTTGGTGTTGCCGGCGCGGCAGTCTCCACACTGGTTTCCCGTATTTTCTGTGCAGTGGTAGTTCTCTACCAGCTGCGAAAAGACCGTCAGCCTATTGTTGTCCGTAATTACCTCAAGATCCGCCCGGACTGGAGCATGATCGGCCGTATTCTGGGACTTGGAATCCCTTCGGGGATCGAGAACAGCATGTTTCAGCTGGGAAAACTGGCAATCCAGTCTACTGTATCCACGCTTGGAACCACAGCCATCGCCGCGCAGGCAATGACCAATATCCTGGAGAATCTGAATGGTATTGCGGCTATCGGTGTGGGAGTAGGCCTGATGACCATCGTAGGCCAGTGCCTGGGTGCAGGACGGAAAGACGAAGCGGTTTATTACATAAAAAAACTCTGCGTTATCGCAGAATGCGTAATTATCGTAAGCTGCCTGATCGTTTACGTTCTGGCCAGACCGGTCACCATCCTGGGTGGCATGGAAAAAACGAGTGCAGCCATGTGCATCCACATGATCAACTGGATCACCATTGTGAAACCCCTCGTGTGGACAATGGGATTTGTCCCGGGATATGGACTCCGGGCGGCCGGAGATGTGAAGTTTTCCATGATCACATCCTGTTGTACCATGTGGGCCTGCAGATTTTGTCTTTGCGTATTTCTCATCCGTGTCCTGGGATTTGGTCCCATGGGTGTCTGGATCGGAATGTTTGCGGACTGGACGGTACGCGGAATCATATTTACATGGAGATTCCACAGCCGCAAGTGGTTGGAGCATAAGGTAATTTAGAACAAACGAAAAAAATTTCCTACAAAAAACTCATTAAAAAAAGGAGGTGCTCCATATGAATGGTCTGGAAAACAAATACATTATAAAAAACAACAAACGCCTCCGCTACGGTTACACCACCGGTTCCTGTGCGGCTGGGGCTGCCAGTGGTGCGGTCCGTATGCTGTTATCCGGGAGGGAACTTTCCGAGGTAACGCTTCCCACTCCGAAGGGTATCACCCTTACGCTGGCTCTTCACGATATTACTCGTGGAGATAATTATGTTTCCTGTGCTGTCCGGAAAGATGCGGGAGATGATCCGGACACGACTAACGGAATCCTGGTGTATGTAAAAGCAGAAAAAATCTGCTGCCGGGATTCAGAAACAGATAATTGTGAAGATATCGGAACCGGTGCAGGCCGTCCTCAGATCATTCTGGATGGTGGCATCGGAGTAGGCCGTGTCACGAAACCGGGTCTGTCGCAGAAGATTGGTGAGGCGGCGATCAATCCGGTCCCGCGGGCAATGATCCTGAAAGAAGCGGAAGAAGCGGCGCAGGAATACGATTATGAAGGCGGGCTGAAGCTCACGGTATCGGTTCCTGAGGGAGAGAAGATCGCAAAGAAAACTTTTAATCCCCGTCTGGGAATCATCGGAGGAATTTCAATTCTTGGAACCAGTGGTATTGTAGAGCCCATGAGTGAAAAAGCCCTGATCGAAAGCATCCATGTGGAGATGAAACAGCATTTTTGCCAGGGAGAGAAATATATTCTGGTAACACCTGGAAATTACGGGGCGGATTATCTGCGGGAGCATATGACCATCCCTTTTGAAAACAATATCAAATGCAGCAATTATGTAGGTGAGACGATCGACATGGCCATCGATATGGGAGTAAAAGGAATCCTTTTTGTAGCGCATATCGGTAAATTTGTGAAAGTTGCAGCCGGGATCATGAACACGCATTCTCACTGTGCAGATGGAAGGATGGAGGTTCTCTGTGCAAGTGCTATCCGTGCGGGAGGACCACTGGAATGTGCCAGAGAGATCCTGAAAGCCGGTACTACAGATGAAGCGCTGGAGGTTCTTAACAGATATGGGATTCTGAGAGAAACGATGGATATCGTTATGGAGAAGATACAGTTTTATCTGGATCACAGGTCTTATGAACAGATCCTTCTGGGAGCAGTGGTGTTTTCCAATGTGTATGGCTTTCTGGGACAGACCCGGGATGCGGAAAAACTCATCCATAAGATACAATCTGAATAACAGACAGGAACATATCCCTGTCGTAAAAATATAACAGGAGGAAATAAAAATGGCAGGAAAATTATACGGTGTAGGTGTAGGACCGGGAGATCCGGAACTTCTCACTTTAAAAGCACTCCGACTTGTAAAAGAGGCAGAGGTGATCGCACTTCCGGGACAGATTCCGGAGGATACAGTAGCATTTAAGATCGTAGAGGGAGCATATCCTGAGCTTGGAAAAAAGGAACTTCTTGCAGTACCATTTCCAATGTCCAAGGACCCTGAAGTTCTGAAAAGTTATCATGATGCAGGGGCACAGAAAGTAAAGGAAGTTCTTGACCAGGGAAAAAATGTGGTGTTTCTGACTTTGGGAGACCCGACTGTTTATTCCACATATCTCTATGTTCATCACAGACTTGTGGCACAGGGATATGAGACAGAGATTGTCTGTGGTATCACATCTTTCTGCGCGGTTTCCGCACGTCTGAACACAGGCCTTGTGGAAAAGGCAGAGCCTCTTCATGTGATTCCGGCTTCTTATCAGATCGAAGATGCCCTGAAACTTCCGGGAACCAAGGTTCTCATGAAAGCCGGAAAGAAAATGAAAGATGTGAAAGCAGAACTTCTTGCTCAGGGAGCGGAAGCCATGATGATCGAAAACTGCGGAATGCCGGATGAAAAGATCTACAGAACTGCAGAAGAGATCCCGGAGGATGCAGGATATTATTCTCTGATCATTATCAAAGAAAATAAAGACAGAAGAGAGGAATAGATTATGGTACATTTTGTAGGCGCAGGACCGGGAGCACCGGATCTTATCACAGTAAGAGGAAAACAGTATCTTGAGGAAGCGGATGTGATCATTTATGCAGGATCTCTTGTAAATCCTCAGCTTCTGGAATATTCCAAGGATGTGTGCACCATCCACAACAGTGCGAAAATGACACTGGAAGAAGTAATCTCCGTTATGGAGAGAGCGGAGAAAGAGGGAAAAATGACAGTCCGCCTTCATACCGGTGATCCATGTATCTACGGTGCGATCCGTGAGCAGATGGATATCCTGGATGAAAAAGGGATCCCGTATGATTCCTGTCCTGGTGTCAGCGCATTTTGTGGAGCAGCATCCGCACTGAACCTGGAATATACACTTCCGGATATTTCCCAGAGTGTGATCATTACAAGAATGGAAGGAAGAACACCAGTACCGGCGAAAGAGAGCATTCAGTCTTTTGCGGCCCATAACGCAACGATGGTAATTTTCCTCAGTACAGGTATGCTGGAAGAACTGAGCCGCAGACTGGTAGAGGGCGGATACCGGGAAGATACACCGGCTGCCATTGTTTACAAGGCAACCTGGCCGGATGAGAAGAAATTTATCTGTACAGTGGGAACACTGGCTCAGACAGCAAAAGAAAACAATATCACAAAAACAGCTCTGATGCTGGTAGGTGATGCGGTAAATGCTGCCCATTATGACAGATCTAAGCTGTATGATCCGGGATTTACCACAGAATTCCGTGAGGCTACGAAATAAAATATGAATATTTCCATCATTTGCTTCAGTATGACAGGGCTGGAGACAGGGGAAAAACTTCAGAAAGCACTGAAAACAGAAGGGGAGCAGGTCACTCTTGCAAAAAAAAGCCGTTATCTCCCGGATTCTGTTTCCATCTCCACTTCCCAGTGGGCCGGGGAACAGTTTCAGGCAGGAAAAGATGGCGTGATCTTTATCGGGGCCTGTGGAATTGCCGTTCGCAGCATTGCACCGTATATTGCCGGAAAAAAAACAGATCCTGCAGTTCTGGTAATTGATGAGTGCGGGCAGTTTGTGATTTCTCTTCTCTCCGGACATCTTGGGGGAGCCAATGAGCTGGCGGTCCGCTGTGCCGGATATCTTCACGCTACGCCGGTGGTGACTACGGCGACAGATCTTCACAGCCGTTTTGCAGTAGATGTTTTTGCAAAAAAGAACGGGTGTGCCATTTTCCATATGAAAGCGGCCAAGGAAGCATCTGCCGCACTGCTTGCAGGAGAGAAGATCGGTTTTTACAGTGAATTTCCATGGGAAGGCGATCTGCCGGACGGGCTGGTACTCTGTGGGAAAGACGGAATCCCATCAACGACAGGGACAGGGCAGAGGAATGCGTCAGCCGGGGAAGTGCCGGAAACAGGTATCGCGGTCACTCTGCACAGAAGCTGTCTGCCATTTTCCAATACTGTGCATGTAGTTCCCCCGGTGGCAGTTCTTGGCATGGGGTGCCGGAAGGGAAAGGATGCTGCATCCATTCAGAGCGCGGCGATTGAATGTCTGCAGGAAGCAGATCTTTATAAGGAGGCCCTGCATTCCATAGCCAGCATCGACCTGAAAAAAGAGGAACCAGGGTTGCTTTCCCTGGCAGAATCCTGGCATCTTCTTTTTGAGACGTTCACAGAAGAAGAACTGAAAGCAGTAAAAGGAGAATTCACTCCGTCAAAATTTGTGAAAAAAATAACGGGAGTTGACAATGTCTGTGAGAGAAGCGCGGTGCTTGCATCCGGACAGGGAACCCTGATCAGAAAAAAAACAGGCCGGGACGGTGTGACTACCGCTCTTGCAGCCGGAAATCGGAGGATACATTTTGAGTAAGATTTATGTTGTTGGAATTGGACCGGGCGCATACGACCAGATGACTGGAAGAGCGATCCGTGCATTAAATGAAAGTGATGTGATCATCGGTTATACAGTATATGTGGATCTTGTAAAAGAATATTTTGCAGGAAAAGAATTTATGACCACACCCATGAAAAAAGAGGTAGACCGCTGTGTCCTTGCTTTTGAGGAAGCAAAAAAAGGAAAAACTGTTTCCATGATCTGCAGTGGGGATGCCGGTGTATATGGAATGGCAGGACTGATGTATGAAGTCGGAGAAAATTACCCGGACGTGGAGCTGACGATCATTCCAGGTGTGACAGCAGCCACGGGAGGAGCGGCAGTCCTGGGAGCACCGCTGATCCATGATTTCTGCCTGATCAGCCTGAGCGATCTTCTCACACCATGGGAAAAGATCGAGGCAAGACTTCTTGCAGCCGCACAGGCAGATTTTGTAGTGTGTCTCTATAATCCTTCCAGCAGAAAGCGTAAAGATTATCTTCAGAAAGCATGCGATCTGATGATGAAATACAAATCTCCGGATACTGTCTGCGGTACGGTTGCACAGATCGCCCGTGACGGAGAACATGCACAGGTAATGACCCTGAAAGAACTCCGGGATACAGAAGTAGATATGTTTACCACTGTTTTTGTGGGAAATTCCCAGACCAGAAATATCAATGGTAAAATGGTAACACCAAGAGGATATAAAAATGTATAAAGCCATTGTTTTTGCAGGCACGACAGAAGGTTATGCACTCTGTGAGTTTCTTGCGGAGAACAGGGTTTCTGTTTATGCATGTGCAGCTACGGAATATGGCGGATCTCTTCTACAGGAAAATGAATTTCTTCATGTCAGTGCCGGCAGGCTGAAAACAGAGGATATGGAGGAACTTTTCCGGAAGGAGAACCCGGAGATCGTTCTGGATGCCACCCATCCTTATGCTGCGGAAGTAACGAAAAATATCCGCACAGCCTGTGAGAGCGCAGGTGTTTTGTATCAGCGGATCCTTCGCCCTGAAGGAGAGAAGAACAGTGAAGCCATCTATGTGGAAAGCACAGAAGAAGCGGCAGCGTTTCTTTCCGGTACAGAGGGAAATATTTTTCTTACAACAGGAAGTAAGGAACTGGCGAAATTTACAGGAATTCCGGATTATAAAGAGCGTTTATTTGCCAGAGTCCTGTCCATTCCTTCTGTGATCCGCTCCTGTGCGGAACTTGGAATCGAAGGAAAACACCTCATAGGAATGCAGGGACCGTTTTCCGCTGAGATCAATGAAGCGATGCTGCGCCAGTTTCAGTGCAGTTATCTGGTGACAAAAGATACCGGTCTTGCGGGAGGATTTCCGGAGAAGATGGAGGCCTGCCAGCGTTGCGGGGTTACTCCTGTGATCATTGGAAGACCTCTGAAAGAAGAGGGGCTTTCCCTGCAGGATGCAAGAGTATTTCTTTCAAAAATGTTTGGATTTACGCTGTCTCAGAAGATTTCTCTTGTGGGAATCGGCATGGGAGCAGAGAAGACGCTGACGCTGGAGGGAAAAAAAGCGCTCAATGAGGCTGAACTTCTTATCGGGGCGAAACGTATGACCGAAGCAGTGCAGAAACCCGGTCAGATGGTTCTTCATGAATATCGGAGCGAAAAGATCGTGGAGTACATCAGGGAACATCCGAAGTACCGTACGGTGGCGATCGCCCTTTCCGGCGATGTGGGATTTTACAGTGGTGCGAAGAAGCTGATCGATCAGCTGGATGGCAATGTTGAGGTGATCTGCGGAATTTCTTCTGTGGTATATTTTATGTCGAAGATCGGTCTTTCCTGGGATGACGCGAAGATCGTCAGTGCTCATGGACGGAACTGTAATCTGATCTCCCTGATACGCCATAATCCAAAAGTATTTTCGATTCTCGGAACAGAAGACGGAGTGGCTGTATTGGCATCCAGGCTTGTATATTATGGAATGGGAGATGTGACGCTCTATGTGGGAGAAAATCTTTCCTACGAAAACGAGAAGATCTTTCACGATAAGGCGGCAAACCTTACAGAGTATCGTGGAGATGCTCTGAGTGTGGTGACTGCCTGCAATGAAAAGGCTACGCCAATGTCTGCAGTCCATGGGATCAGTGATAGAGAATTTCTTCGTGGAAAAGCGCCTATGACCAAGGAGGAAGTGCGTACCGTCTCTCTCTCCAAGCTTCGCCTGTCCGAAAATTCGGTGTGCTATGATGTGGGTGCGGGCACAGGTTCCGTGTCTGTAGAGATGGCTCTGCGTGCATGGATGGGCCAGGTTTATGCCATTGAGAAAAAAGAAGATGCCCTTGCTCTTTTGAAAGAAAATAAAAAGAAATTCGCGGTGGATAACCTTGCGATCATACCGGGAGTGGCGCCGGAAGCCATGACAGAACTTCCTGCTCCGACTCATGCGTTTATTGGCGGATCTTCCGGAAATATGCAGGATATCATAAACCTTCTTCTGGAAAAAAATCCGAAAGTAAGGATCGTGATCAACTGTATTACCCTGGAAACTGTGACAGAAGCCATGAATGCCATCCGTGATTTTGGACTGGAAGATGTGGATATTGTGCAGCTTGCGGCGGCAAGATCCAAATCCATAGGGCGCTATCATATGATGATGGGAGAGAATCCTATTTATATCATTTCCTGCAGTGGAAGAGGGGAGGAAATTCGGTGAAGATTCCAAGGATACTTCTCGCGGCAGGTGCCAGCGGAAGCGGAAAAACACTGATCACCTGCGGACTTCTTCAGGCACTGGTGAACCGGAAGTTAAAAACTGCATCTTTTAAATGCGGACCGGACTATATTGATCCGATGTTCCACAGCCGTGTGATCGGAACAAAATCCAGGAACCTGGATACTTTTTTTACAGATGGAGATCGTACGAGATATCTTCTTGCAAAGAATGCCGGAGATTGTGAGATTGCGGTAATGGAAGGCGTTATGGGATATTATGACGGTGTGGGAGGCACCACATCCAGAGCCAGTGCCTATGATCTGGCTTCTGTTACGGATACGCCGGTGATCCTGATCGTAAACAGTCGTGGGATGAGTGTGTCTCTGGCTGCCTATGTGAAAGGCTTTCTGGAATATAAAAACAACAGTCATATCCAGGGCGTGATCTTCAACCAGATGTCTCCAATGCTGTATCCCCGGATGAAAAAACTTCTGGAAGAGGAGCTTTCTGTAAAAGTGCTGGGATATGTCCCGAAAGTGGAGGACTGTGTGATCGAAAGCCGCCATCTGGGTCTTGTGCTTCCGGAAGAGATCCCGGAACTTAAAAACAGGCTGGGGAAACTTTCGGAAATACTGGAAAAAACACTGGATATTGACGGAATCCTGAAATTGGCAGGAAAAGCACCAGAACTATCTATACCGGAATTTTCGGATCTTATCCGGAAAGACAGTGCGTTTGGATATCGCTCGTCAGAAAAGGCGCGGATCGGTGTGGCGGACGATGAGGCGTTTTGTTTCTTTTATGCAGATAATTTAAGCCTGCTGGAACAGATGGGAGCAGAACTGGTACATTTTTCCCCGATCCATGATACAGAGCTTCCCGGGGATCTGGACGGGCTTCTTCTCTGTGGCGGTTATCCGGAGCTGAATGGAAAAGCCCTGGAGGAAAACCAGGAGATGTGCAGCTCGATACGGAAGGCCGTGGAAGGTGGAATGCCCTGTCTGGCGGAATGCGGCGGTTTTATGTATCTTCATCAGGAAATGGAAGATATGGAGGGAAATTTCCGCAAAGTCTGCGGCGTGATCCCGGGAAGATCTTTCCGTACACCGAAACTGACCAGATTTGGATATATTACTCTTACGGAAAAAAAGGATTCCGGCCTTGGTGAGATCCCGGCTCATGAATTCCATTATTTTGATTCCACAGATTGCGGAACCGATTTTCATGCATCCAAACCGGCATCCACAAGAGGCTGGGACTGTATGCATTATGAGGGACGGCTGATGGCAGGATTTCCCCATCTTTATTATTATGGAAATCCGAAAGTTCCCGTACATTTCCTTAAAAATGCGCTGGAATATAAAAAAGAACGGAGGCAGAAAAAAGATGCTGAAATATAGTCTTTTGGCACTGATCCTTGGATTTGTGCTGGATCTTCTTATCGGGGATCCCAGATGGCTGTACCATCCTGTCTGTGTTATCGGAAATCTGATCACGGTACTGGAGAAAGCCATTCGGAAGATTTTTCCGAAAAGTCATGGAGGAGAGCTGGCAGGAGGCTTTGTGACCGTAGTTCTTATCTGTCTGTTCAGTGGTGGTGTGCCATTTCTGGTCCTTTATTATCTTTATCGTTTTCTGCCGGTGGCCGGTTTTGTGCTGGAGGTATTCTGGTGCTATCAGCTGCTTGCCACCCGTTCTCTGAAAGATGAAAGCATGAAAGTTTATGACAGCCTGAAAAACGGGACACTGGATGAGGCGCGTTATGCGGTTTCCATGATCGTTGGCCGTGATACCAAAGAGCTTACGGAAACCGGTGTGACAAAAGCAGCAGTGGAAACAGTTGCGGAAAATGCTTCGGATGGTGTTATCGCGCCCATGCTTTATATGGCCATTGGTGGTGTGCCGCTGATGTTTCTGTACAAAGGCATCAATACCATGGATTCCATGCTGGGATACAAAAATGATAAATACCTGTACTTTGGCCGTGTTGCAGCCAAACTGGATGATGTGGCAAATTATATCCCTGCCAGGCTCTCCGGCTGGCTGATGGTAGCAGGAACTGTTTTTACAGGGATGGATACGAAGAATGCGGCAAAGATCTACAAAAGAGACCGGAGAAACCATGCAAGTCCCAACTCTGCACAGACTGAGGCTGCCATGGCGGGCGCTCTGGATGTACAGCTTGCTGGAAATGCATATTATTTTGGAAAATTATATGAAAAACCTACGATTGGTGATCCGATCCGTCCGGTGGAGCCGGAAGATATCAGGAGAGCCAACCGTCTGATGTATGCGGCATCTGTGCTGGGCGTGATCGTTTTTGCGGCGATCAGTGCAGGAATCCGTTTGATGTTTCTTTAACAGACTGTGAAAAAGCAGAGAAGACAATTACAGAACAGACAGGAGAATGACCAATGACAAAACACATACATGGGGGAGACGTATATAAATATAAAGACTGCCTGGATTTTTCAGCAAACTTAAATCCGCTTGGGACACCGGAACGTGTGAAACAGGCCATTATCCGCAGTCTGGATCATATTGCACAGTATCCTCAGGTGGGGTGCAGCCTTCTCCGGGAAAAAATCGCAGAGTATGAAGGTGTAAAAGAAGAAGAAATTGTCTGCGGAAACGGGGCGGCAGAGGTGATCTTCACGCTCTGCCGTGCGGTAAATCCCAAAAGGGCACTGATCCCTGCGCCTACATTTGCAGAGTACGGACAGGCACTGGCAAGTATGGGGTGTGAGCTGGAATATTATATGCTCACAGAAAATGACGGATTTGTACTGGGTGATTCGTATCTGGATATCCTCCATAAAGGTCTGGATATAGCTTTTTTATGCAATCCCAACAATCCTACCGGCATGCTGATCCCACACAGGCTTCTGAAAAAAATCCTGGAAAAATGCAGAAAGCTTGAGATCCTTCTGGTTGTGGATGAGTGTTTTCTTGATTTTGTAAAAGAGCCGCAGGAGTATTCTCTGAAACGTTCACTTTCCGGATTTAACAATCTTTTTATCCTGAAGGCATTTACAAAACGGTATGCTATGGCCGGTGTACGTCTTGGATATGGCCTCTGTTCCAACAGAAAACTTCTGGAAAAAATGGAACTGTGCGTTCAGCCCTGGAACGTTTCCACCATGGCACAGGCAGCAGGAATCCAGGCACTTGAAGAGACGGAGTATGTGGAAAAGGGACGGCAGCTTGTTTTTCAGGAAGCACAGTGGCTGAAAGAGGAGATGACCCGTATCGGATATCAGGTATTTCCGTCAGAGGCCAATTATATTTTCTTTAAAGGCCCGGAAGAATTGTTTGATTTCTGTTTGCGGAAGAGAATACTGATCCGTGACTGCAGCAATTATCCTGGTCTGAAAAAAGGTTATTACCGGGTTGCGGTGAAGCGTCATGAGGAGAATATAAGACTGATCGAAGTACTTGAGGGAGGTATATTATGGCAAAAGCAATAATGGTACAGGGAACCATGTCCAATGCAGGAAAAAGCCTGCTTGCTGCAGGGCTTTGCAGGATCTTTAAACAGGATGGTTATCGCGTGGCTCCTTTTAAATCACAGAATATGGCGCTGAATTCATTTATCACAGAGGATGGTCTGGAGATGGGAAGGGCTCAGGTCATGCAGGCGGAAGCAGCCGGGATCAAACCTTCGGTTCTTATGAACCCCATCCTTTTGAAGCCTACCAATGATGTTGGTTCCCAGGTGATCGTAAACGGGGAAGTTCTGGGGACCATGAGTGCCAGAGATTATTTTAAATATAAGAAAACACTGGTTCCGGATGTTATGAAAGCCTACAATGCCCTTGCCGAAGAAAATGACATTATTGTGATCGAGGGTGCAGGAAGCCCGGCAGAGATCAATCTTAAAGATGAAGATATCGTAAATATGGGAATGGCAAAAATGGCCAAGGCACCGGTCCTCCTTGTTGGTGATATTGACAGGGGAGGCGTTTTTGCACAGCTGATCGGTACAGTGGAACTTCTGGAAGAAGACGAAAAGGCGATGGTTAAGGGACTGATCATCAACAAGTTTCGTGGAGATAAGACCATTCTGGACCCGGGTGTGGAAATGCTGGAAGAGAGAAGCAGGATCCCGGTGGTCGGTGTGGCTCCTTATCTGGATATCCAGGTAGAAGATGAAGACAGCCTGACGGAGCGTTTTGACCGGAAGCAGGAAGCCGGAGTTATTGATATTGCGGTGATCCGTACACCAAGGATCTCCAATTTTACAGATTTTAATCCTTTTGAAAGTATTCCGGGAGTTTCCCTGCGTTATGTGAAGCACCCGAGAGATCTCCATTCGCCGGATATGATCATTCTTCCGGGAACGAAGAATACCATGGGTGATCTGATCTGGATGCGGGAGAGCGGAATGGAGGCGGCAGTCTTAAAGGAAGCTTCCAGAGGCAAGCTGATCTTTGGCGTCTGCGGCGGTTATCAGATGCTTGGGGAGACATTAAGTGATCCTCATGGTGTTGAAAACGGAGGTTCCATGAAGGGAATGGGCCTGCTCCCAATGGAGACGGTATTTGCCGAAAAGAAGACAAGGACAAGAGTACAGGGACATTTTGGAGAGCTTTCCGGAGTGTTCGCACCGCTTTCCGGTACAGAGGTTGAGGGTTATGAGATCCATATGGGAGAGAGTATCCTGAAAGAAAATGCCGGAACTGTCACCAGGATCACAGACAGTGTCAGCGGCGAAAAGAAAGAAGAAGGTGCTTTTTCCGGAAATGTCTGTGGAACGTATATCCATGGCATTTTTGATAAGGAAGCATCAGCAGAAGCCATGATCCGTGTTATCGGTGAAAAAAAAGGAATTGATGTGGAGAATATGACAGGGGTGGATTTTGCGGCATTTAAAGAGCAGCAGTATGATATCCTGGCAGCTGAGCTTCGGAAGCATCTGGATATGAAAAAAATATATGAGATACTGGAAAACGGGATTACGGAGGATGAACAGAAATGAAAGTTGAGCTTGAAAATGTAAAACCCATGGAGATCGAAAAAAGAAGTTTTGAGATCATTACAGAAGAACTTGGGGATACACCGCTGATCCCGGGAACAGAACTGATCGTAAAACGCTGTATCCACACGAGTGCGGATTTTGACTATGCAGAAAATCTCTGCTTTTCGGATGGTGCCGTGGAAAAAGCAATGGAAGCGATCAGAAATGGTGCGTGCATTGTCACAGATACCCAGATGGCAAAAGCGGGTATTAATAAGCGGGCGCTTGCACGTTACGGTGGAGAAGCGTACTGTTTTATGTCAGATGAGGATGTGGCTGCTCTTGCGAAAAAAAACGGGACTACAAGAGCCACTGCCTGTATGGATAAAGCAGCAGAAATGGATGAGAAGCTGATCTTTGCCATTGGAAACGCACCTACTGCACTGGTCCGCCTTTATGAGCTGATCGAGGAAGGAAAAATTTCTCCGGAGCTTATCATTGGTGTTCCGGTCGGATTTGTGAATGTAGTGCAGTCGAAGGAACTGATCATGCACGCAGATGTGCCTTATATTGTTGCAAAAGGACGCAAAGGCGGAAGTAATATAGCCGCATGTATTGTAAATGCACTGCTTTATATGATCGATAATCGAAGAGATTAAAGAATAAAGAAAGAGCCTTCGTGGTCTGTTTTTTCAGAAACAGCAGCGAAGGCCCTTTTTTATGAAAGGATGTCCGAAGAAGCAGAAAAGCTGCAGCAGTTGTCTGAAATATTTTTCAACAGCTGACATGCAGGCAGAAAATCTTTTACGGGAATGGAAGAACAGGAAAGAACCAGGGTAATGTCACTGGAAGTTTCTTTCAGGATTTCCAGACGCATACCCTCTGCACGAGCTGCCTCTTTCAGTGTTTTACCGTTGACAGTGCAGGGAATTGTAAGAGCCAGACTGGTTCCGGCGGCCCCTGTTTTGATCTGGCAGTCTGTTCCGAAGACTTCCCGTACCGCACAGGAAAGAGATTTCAGCTTCTGGGCGTACAGACGGCGAAGCTTTCTTGTCTGGGAAACCAGATGTCCGTCACGGATAAACTGACACAGAGCAATCTGTTCTGCCTTGGAAGCGGTTTGATTATAAAAGGAAGCTTTTGGGGCATACAGTTCCCGGAGGGATGAAGGCAGTACCATAAAGCTTACACGGATCGAAGGCAGCAGAAGTCTGGAAAAGGAACCAATATAAACAACATTTTCCCCGCCTGCAAGTCCAAAGAGAGAAGGAGTAGGTTTCTGCAGGTAAACAAATTCGTTTTCAAAATCATCTTCAATGATAAGGTGGTTGTTTGCTTCCGCATGATGGATCAGTTCCAGACGCCGTTTCACCGGCATGATCTCTCCCCACTTGGTCATGTGGGCAGGGGAAACATAGATCACATCGCAGTTTTTGTCCCGGTAATGGACATCAAATCCGTAATCTTCAAAAATCGTACTGCCCTGGATAAATGACGGGGTAGGGAATGAAACGGTTTTTCTCTCCCGGATCAGAGGGCAGAGGATCTGGAGAAGACTCTGAAGTCCGGCACCTACCACGATATCGTCAGGGGAACAGATCACATTTCGCCGTTCCCGGATATAATCTGAAAGAACCTCCCGGAGATCTTTTTCCCCCTGGGGTTCTCCGTAGGAAAGCATACGGTTATCCTGACGGAGAGCACTTTTGATATAGCGCTGCCACAGATCAAAACGGAAACTCTCCCGGTCAACACCGGAAGAAGCAAAATCATAAAGGCAGGGAACCATGTTTTCGGAATGCTTTTCCAGGATGACAGGATGCTGTTTGGTGGCAATGTCTGTGACGTAATAACCACTCTGTGCCCTGGCAATGATATAACCGTCTGCCGCAAGCTGAAGATATGCATTTTCTATAGTGGTACGGCTTAATTTCAGTTCCTGGGCGCATTTACGGAGTGATGGCATTTTGCTGCCCGGAAGAAGACGTTCTTCCATGATCAGTTTCCGGTAATAATGATAAACCTCCAGGTAGAGATGTTCTTTTTTGTGTTCTGTGGATATATTTAACATAGGTATGATAATTTCCTTCCAAAAATGATTGCGTAAACCTGACAATTCATTCTATAATAATACAGAAAAAAACTCAAGACTGGAGAAGTGAGATGAAGAAAATAGCAGTGATCAATGATCTTTCCGGGCTGGGAAAGTGCTCGCTGACAGCGGCAATTCCCGTGATCTCGGTGATGGGAGTGCAGGCATGTCCGTTTCCCACCGCTGTTTTAAGTAATCAGACAGGCTATGAAACCTATTTCTGTGAAGATTTTACAGAACATATGGCTCCATATATGGAAGAATGGAAAAAACGAGGATTTGTTCCGGACGGAATTTACACGGGATTTCTCTCGGATGAGAAACAGGCCGATAAGATCCTGAAATTTATTGATACATTTGCAGGAGAGGATACGCTGATCCTGACAGATCCGGTAATGGGAGATGACGGAGCAGTTTATCCCATCTATACAGAAGAACTTTGCAGCAGATTTCGGGAACTGGCCAGACGTTCCTATGTGATCACCCCAAATCTGACAGAAGCATTGCTCCTTCTTTATGGGAAAAATAAAATGGAAGAAATCTGGAAGGAATTTCAGAGTTTTTCCGGTGAGGAACGGCTGGCACAGATCAGGGAAACCGGATACAGACTTGCAAAGAGATTTTCTCTTCCTGCGGTCGTGATCACCGGAGTGGATCACCGGGAAGAGGACGAGCCACTGAAAATGGGAAATCTTGTTCTGGAAAAAGAAAAGTGCTCCTGGGTATTCGCCGGGAAAACAGGTGGCAGTTATTCCGGTACCGGAGATCTTTTTGCCTCTGTACTCAGTGCGGGGCTGGTGAAGGGATATCCTATGGAAAACTGTGTAAACATGGCAGTGGATTTTATCTCTGCTTCTATCCGGGACGCAGTGGAAGAGGGAACAGACCGTAATGATGGTGTATGTTTCGAACAGCAGCTTGGCAGACTGATCCGTTAGATCAGAAATGGCTTATGGTGAAGGAGGAAATAGAATGATTTCTGCAGAAGAACAGAAAAAAGTGGCAGATCTTGTAAAACAGACAAAAGATCTTATCCTGAAAGAGATGGATGAGGAAGAAGTGATGATAAAAGGTGCTGCCAATTATGTGACAAATGTAGATCTGGCTGTACAGAACTTTCTGAAAGAAGAACTTGGAAAGGTTTTTCCGGAAATTTCCCTGATCGCGGAAGAGAAAGAGAATCTGGGGCTTTCAAAGGAGGAAACCTACTGGATCCTTGATCCTATTGACGGAACCACCAATCTGATCCGTGATTTTCATATGAGTGCTGTGGCACTGGGACTTTATGAAAAAGGCGAGATCGTTTTTGGAATTGTTTACAATCCTTTTACTGATGAAATGTTCCAGGCGGCAAAAGGGGAAGGTGCTTATCTTAATGGCAGAAAGATCCAGGTATCGGATACTCCGGATTTTGGTGATGCGGTTATTTCCTATGGTTCCACTCCTTATAAAAAAGAGGAAGCCAGAAATCTGTTTCCCATTTTTTACAGCATTTTTATGAAATGCGGGGATTTCCGACGTACCGGTTCTGCAGAACTTGACATGTGTTATGTTGCCTGCGGAAGAGAGCATGGATATATTGAACGTGACCTGAAACCCTGGGATTATTCCGCGGGAACAGTTATCCTCCGTGAAGCCGGCGGTGTAGTAAAGAATTGGAAAGGTGAAGAACCATCTTATCTTAAAAATGAAGACATTCTTGCCTGTGTGCCTCAGTTTGAAGAGAATCTTCTGAAGGAACTGTTATAAACGGACAGATGTAGCGCCGGATCAACCGGTAAAAAGAGCTGACCATCAGGCCAGCTCTTCCCATTTTTCATAAAGTTCTTCCAGTTCTTCGGCGATAGCTGCTTTTTCACGGCTCAGTTTGGTACATTCTGCAACGTTAGTACAGACATCCGGGAGAACCATGGTTTCATCAATTTCGCTGTCTCTTGTTTCCAGTTCTTCAATGCGGGCTTCTACTTTTTTCAGTTCGGCTTCCCGCTTTCTTTTTTTGGCCTGTTCTTCTTTCATCTGTTGCCAGGAAAGCTTGTTTTCGGAAACGGCCTTTTCTTCTGATGGCGCTTCCAAAGAGTCACTTCCCGGAGCGTAAGCACTGGTCAGCTCTTCTTTTTTCTCCAGATAATAGTCATAATCACCGATGTAGTTTACTACGGCCTGGTTGGTAAGCTCCATGATCCGGGTTGCGGTCTGGTTGATAAAGTAACGGTCGTGAGAGACATAAAGGACGGTACCGGTGTAGCTTACCAGCGCTTCCTCGAGGATTTCCTTGGAAGCAATGTCCAGATGGTTGGTAGGCTCATCCAGGATCAGGAAATTGGCTTCGGAAAGCATCAGCTTGGCAAGAGAAACACGACCTCTTTCTCCACCGGAAAGTGCGGAGATTTCTTTAAATACATCATCCCCGGTAAAGAGGAATGCTGCAAGCATATTTCGGATCTCCGTTTCGGTAAGAGTCGGATACGTGTCGGAAATTTCCTGAAAAATAGTTTTATCCATATGAAGAACATGATGTTCCTGGTCATAATATCCGATCTGAACTTTGGAACCCAGGGAAAACTTGCCGGCATCTGCCTCGATAAGTCCGTTGATGATCTTCAGCATCGTTGTTTTTCCGGTTCCGTTATTGCCGATAAGAGCTACACGTTCCCCTCTCTTGATATCAAAAGAAATATCAGAAAACAGGGTCTGCCCCGGGAAGGATTTGGAAAGTTCCTCCACATGGAGTACATCATTTCCGCTTAATACACGCGGTTCCAGGGAAATACGCATACGGTCCTGGATTTCCAGAGGTTTTTCGATACGCTGTACACGGTCCAGCATCTTCTCGCGGCTTTCTGCACGCTTGATGGATTTTTCGCGGTTAAAAGATTTCAGTTTGGCAATGACTGCTTCCTGATGTTTGATATCTCTCTGCTGGTTTAAGTACGCCTTGTACTGGGCATCGCGCAGCTGCGCCTTCTTAAGGGCATAGGCGGAGTAGTTGCCGCTGTAGACACGTGTCTGTCCGGCTTCGATCTCCACAACTTTGGTGACGACTTTATCCAGAAAATAACGGTCATGGGAAACGATGAAAACAGCTCCCGGATAATTCAGAAGATAAGTTTCCAGCCAGGAGATGCTTTCCATATCCAGGTGGTTGGTAGGCTCATCCAGAAGAAGGATATCCGGCTTGGAGAGAAGCATCTTTCCAAGTGCCACACGGGTTTTCTGGCCTCCGGAAAGTTTCTCGATCTGTTTGTCGTAATCTTCTTCCGTGAAACCAAGACCCTTCAGGACACCGGTGAGCTCACTTTTGTAAGCATAGCCGTTTTCCAGTTCAAACTGATGGGTGAGGCGGGTATATGTCTCCATCAGGCGGTTCAGGTCATCGCCTTTTACGGTATTCATTTCCTGCTCCATATTACGGATACGGCGTTCCATATCGATAATATGCTGTTTGGTGGTAAGAAGCTCTTCGTAGATGGTATGGTGTCCGTGGATATCCTGGTACTGGGCAAGATAGCCGATATTTTTGTCCCGGGCAAGTACTACCGTGCCGGAATCCGCGGAAATCTCCTGCATGATGATACGAAGAAGAGTAGTCTTTCCAGCACCGTTACATCCGATAAGAGCTGCCTTTTCCCGGTCTTCAATATGAAAAGATGCATCATTTAAAATTACTTTTTCGCCAAAAGCTTTGCATATATTCTGACATGATAAAATCATAAAAACTGTCCTCCTGTATAAAGAATTATCCCTGAATAGTAAATAAACAGGGAAAATCCTCCACTTATTATAACGGAAACCGCCAGGAATTCAAAGAAAAAATCAATTTTTTAAAAAAATATGAAGAAATTTGTACATAACTTACAAGTTTGATTGACAGGAAAATGTCAATTCGGTATAATTAACCTAGTGTAAAGTAAGGAGGGAAACTATCGTGGAGACAAAACAAATCTCGAAAGCGGTGATTAAGCGTCTGCCACGCTATTACCGCTACTTAGGAGAGCTGATGGAAGACAATGTAGAGCGTATTTCTTCCAATGAATTAAGTAAGAAGATGCATACCACAGCTTCTCAGATCCGTCAGGATCTTAATAATTTCGGCGGTTTCGGGCAGCAGGGGTATGGCTATAATGTACATTATCTTTATACAGAGATCGGTAAGATCCTGGGACTGGATATCGCCCACCCGATGATCATCCTGGGTGCCGGTAATCTTGGACAGGCACTTGCCAATTATGTGGATTTTGAGAAAAGGGGATTTAAGCTGGTAGGAATCTTTGACGTAAATCCTGTGCTGGAAGGCATTGCGGTTCGCGGACTTGAGATCCAGATGCTCAGCGAACTTCCATTCTTCCTGAGAGAAAATAACGTAGAGATCGCAATTCTCACTCTTCCGAAGAATAAGGCCAAGGAAATGGCAGATATTCTGGTGGAGAACGGGATCAAGGCAATCTGGAATTTTGCACATCTTGATCTTGAGACACCGGATGATGTGATCGTAGAGAACGTGCATCTTTCTGAGAGCCTGATGACACTGTCTTATAATCTGAGCAAATACAGGCAGGAACATGTAGAGAAATAAATTTTAGCGGGCTGCCGGAAACGGCAGCTTTCTCTGTTAAAGAGGGGAGGCAAAGTGCAGCATGAAAAAAATTGTTACCTGCGAAGAAATGAAGAAGCTGGATAATGCTACGATCCACAAGATCGGGGTTGCTTCTGAAGTTCTGATGGAGCGGGCAGCGTTGAAAGTAGTTGAGGAAACAGAGAAATATCTTGGGAAGAGCGAGAAGATCCTGGTGGTATGCGGGAGTGGAAATAACGGAGGAGATGGTATTGCCATTGCCAGATTATTTCATCTGAAAGGTGTTCGGGCTGAATTTTATATGGCCGGAAACAAAGAAAAAATGACCAGGGAAACGTTGCTTCAGTATAAGATCGCTACAGGTTATCAGGTCCCGGAAGTGAATAACCCGGCCTGGGATGAATATACTACTATAGTAGATGCCGTGTTTGGCGTAGGCCTGGCGCGTCCGATCGAGGGACATTATGCTGAGATCATCCACGAGATGAACAGTGCCCGGGCGAAAAAAATTGCTGTTGACATCCCATCAGGAGTGAACGGAGATACTGGCCTGGAAATGGGAATTGCCTTCAGTGCCGATCTTACCGTTACTTTTGGTTACCGGAAAAGAGGTCTTTGTTTTTATCCGGGAAGGCTGTATGCGGGAAAGATCGTTATAGCTGACATTGGGATCTATGAGCAGGAAGCTGTAAAAGCATCGGCGAGATGTCTGGAGAAAGAAGATCTGAAACTGTTTCCGGAACGTGATCCCGGTGGGAACAAGGGGACTTTTGGAAAGATACTTTTTGTTACCGGAAGTGCAGGAATGTGTGGTGCTGCTTATTTGAGTGCCAGCGCGGCACTTCGGACCGGAGCGGGAATGGTAAAGATCCAGACTGTGGAAGAGAACAGGATTCCTTTGCAGATCCTTCTTCCGGAAGCAATGGTATGCAGCAGGTTTGACGAAGAATCCAACGAACAGCTTCTTTCCTGGTGTGACGTGATCGTCATCGGTCCAGGGCTTGGAACATCGGTGGCAAGCCGTGAGAGAGCACAGTGGTTTCTTACGGCAGCTGCCAGAGAGAAGAAACCGCTGATCCTGGATGCGGATGGACTGAATCTTCTGGCTATGCATCCGCAGTGGAAGGAATTTTTGGGCGGGAATGTAGTCCTGACTCCTCATATTGGAGAGATGAGCCGGCTCTGCGGCAGATCCATTGGAGAAATTCAGGAAACAATCGCACAGACAGCTGTGGATTATGCAAAGGAAACAGGAACGGTATGTGTTCAGAAAGATGCATGTACGGTTGTTACAGACGGCAAAGATGATATTTATCTGAATCTTTCCGGTAATTCCGGAATGGCAACTGCAGGAAGCGGGGATGTACTTGCCGGACTTCTTGCCGGGATCTTATGTATGTATCTGAAAACGGAGGAACAACCCTCCATGGTTTTAAAGGCCGCGTTAGGTGTTTATCTTCACGGACTTTGCGGTGATCTTGCAGCTGCAGAAAAAGGAAAACGCAGTATGCTGGCGGGAGATATCATCGCATATCTGCCCCGGGCTTTAGCGATATGTGAAGAGGAGTCAAAATCATGAAAAAATACGAGAGAGTCAAGGCGCTGGTATCACTGGATGCCATTGCTCACAATTTTGAGGAAATGCATAAAAATGTCAAAGAAGGGACAAAGATCATTGCTGTGATCAAAGCGGACGGTTATGGCCATGGTGCCAGAGCTATTGCACGTCTGATCCAGGATTATGACTATATCTGGGGATTTGCCACGGCTACCGCAGAAGAAGCGCTGGAACTTCGACATGCAGGAATCACCAAGCCTGTCCTGATCCTTGGCCTTGTGTTTGAGGAATACTATGAGGAACTTGCTGCGAATGATGTCCGGATCACAATATCGGATCTTAACACAGCAGTAGAATATGCAAAAGCTGGTGCACGCATTGGAAAAAATGTACATATTCATCTGGCTCTGGATACGGGAATGACAAGGATCGGATATGCGGATATTCCGGAAAACGCAGTAAAGATCGAAGAAATCTCAAAAATCCCGAATCTGGTGATCGAGGGAATGTTTACCCATTTTGCCAGAGCGGATGAGTTTGACCGGTCTCCGGCACTGGTGCAGCTTGACCGTTATCTCCGTTTTGCGGATCTTCTGGAGAAGAGAGGCGTTCATATTCCGGTACGCCATTGTTCCAACAGTGCGGGTATCATCCGTGTGCCGGAGGCAAATCTTAATGTAGTCCGCGCCGGTATCACGATCTACGGTATCTATCCATCCGAAGAAGTGGAGCGGGATATTGTGAAGCTGACTCCTGCCATGGAATTAAAAAGCCATGTATCCTATATAAAAAATGTGGAGCGTGGGACTGCGGTAAGTTATGGCGGAACTTTTGTTACGGAGCGTTTTACCAGAATGGCAACGATTCCGGTAGGTTATGCGGACGGATATCCCAGACAGCTTTCCAATAAAGGCTGGGTCCTGATCCATGGCAAAAAAGCTCCGATCCTTGGTCGTGTCTGTATGGACCAGTTTATGGTGGATGTTACAGATATCCCGGAGGTAAAAGCCGGTGATGAGGTGACACTGATGGGAAGAGATGGAGATGAATTCATCAGTGTGGAAACTCTGGGTGATCTTTCCGGAAGATTTTCCTATGAGTTTGTCTGTGAGATCAGCAAACGAGTTCCAAGGATTTATATCAAAGACGGAAAGGAATGCGGAGAAGAAGAGAGCTTTTTCCAGTAAATTTATAGATTTCAGATTTATTAAGACTTCGAACCAGGCAGAAGTCCGGTAAAAAAGTATCACGCATGGTATACACAGAGGAATTGTGGAAATACTTATCTGTAAAAAGGAATACGGCTTATAAAAAAGTCGGACCAGAATCGGAGTGTGAATTGTGTGGTTATAAAAAGAGGGGATATTTTTTACGCGGACTTAAGGCCTGTTGTAGGCAGTGAACAGGGGGGAATACGGCCGGTGCTGATCATTCAGAACGATGTGGGCAACCGACACAGCCCCACAGTGATCTGTGCGGCGATTACATCCAAAATGAACAAGGCAAAACTGCCGACACATATTGAGATCGATGCATCTGCTTATGGGATCGAGAAGGATTCCGTGATCCTTCTGGAACAGCTTCGCACCATTGATAAACGGCGGCTGAAAGATAAGGTGTGTCATCTGGACAGTGTTATGCTTGATAAGGTGAATCATGCACTTGAGATCAGCTTGGAACTTACATTTTAGGGCGATTTCATGGGATTTTTGACAGGTTTGGATTCTGATTCTTGACGAAATCTTCCATAAGTGCTATATTAAACCGAGTTGCAATTATGTAAAACGGTACCCGGAACAAGCAAGGGCACGAAAGAAAATATACGGTAACAAGGAGAGGAAGATAACATGTCAGGACATTCAAAATTTGCCAACATCAAACATAAGAAAGAGAAAAATGATGCCAAGAAGGGTAAGATCTTCACAGTCATCGGCCGTGAGATCGTTATGGCCGTAAAGGCCGGCGGTTCGGATCCTGCAAACAACAGCAAACTTCGTGATGTCATCGCAAAAGCAAAAGCAAACAATATGCCGAACGATACCATCGACCGTGGAATCAAGAAGGCAGCAGGTGCTGATTCTGCAGATAGCTATGAGAAAGCTGTATACGAAGGATATGGCCCGAACGGTGTTGCCATTATCGTGGAGACTCTTACAGATAATAAGAACCGTACTGCCGGTAATGTACGTAACGCTTTTACCAAGGGTAACGGAAGCATCGGAACCCAGGGATGCGTATCCTTTATGTTCGATCAGAAAGGCCAGATCATCATCGACAAAGAAGAGCTTGAAGATGAGTGCGGTGAGATGGATGCGGACGAGCTGATGATGACAGCTCTGGACGCAGGTGCAGAGGACTTTAGTGAGGAGGAAGACAGCTTCGAGATTCTCACAGATCCGGATGATTTCAGCGCTGTACGTGAGGCTCTTGAGAAAGCCGGAATTCCGCTTATGGAGGCGCAGATCGCCATGATCCCGCAGACCTACGTAGAGCTCACCGATGACCAGGCGATCAAGGATCTCCACAGAACACTGGATCTTCTTGATGAGGATGATGATGTTACTGATGTATGGACAAACTGGGACGAGTGATCTCTGAATAGAAAGTAATATTTTGCATATAATACCTCCAGAATTTCAGATTCCGGAGGTATTTTTATGGAAAAAAATAAAGAAGAGGGAAAACAGAAGGAACTGGATCGGGAAGAAAGCCAGGACAAGCAGATCCAGGAAACAGGACAGGTAGTGCTGGATGGAAATTCCCGGAAACATAAGGTGGAACTTCTGACGGTGATCGGGGAGATCGAAGGCCATGAATCTGCGCCGTCACACAGCAAAACTACCAAGTATGAACATGTATTGCCAAAACTGGCCCTGATCGAGGACGATGAGGAAATCGAGGGACTTCTGATCCTTTTAAACACAGTGGGCGGCGATGTGGAAGCGGGGCTGGCCATTGCGGAGATGATCGCATCTTTAAGTATTCCCACCGTTTCCCTGGTCCTGGGTGGCGGACATTCCATAGGAGTTCCCATGGCGGTTTCCGCGGACTATTCTTTTATCGTGCCAAGTGCTACCATGGTCATCCATCCGGTGCGCCAGAACGGAATGTTCATCGGTGTGGCGCAGACGTACCGCAATATGGAAAAGATCCAGGATCGCATCACGGCCTTTGTATCGAAACATTCAGGGATTACCAGAGAACGGATGGAGGAACTGATGCTGGATACTTCTCAGCTGGTAAAAGACGTGGGGACCATGCTGGAAGGAGAACAGGCAGTGAAGGAAGGGGTGATTGATGAAGTTGGCGGGATCCGGGAGGCGCTGGATAAACTGTATGCCCTGATCGAAGAGCGAAAATTACAGAAATGATCGTTTTTTTATGCGATTTTTGGTTATATTGATTAAACATGACTAACGTGGTTGCGCTGTGCCGTGGTAAAGAAAATCGACGGAAATTGTAAATCTCCCCTTGCCATATGCGGATTTTTAGCGTATTATTAATAAAGGTTTATAATTTGCGCGAGGAGGAAGACCATGTATAAGGTTTTAAAAGCTGAAACGCTGGCAGCTAAGATCCATCTTATGGTTGTGCATGCACCACGTGTGGCAAGCCACTGTCTGCCAGGACAATTTATCATTGCGAAACTTGATGAGAAGGGCGAGAGAATCCCGCTCACAATCTGTGATTACGATCGCGAGGCTGGTACGATCACTATCGTATTCCAGGAGATCGGAGCATCTACGATCAAGATGTCTGCTCTGAAAGAGGGAGACTCTTTCCGTGATTTCGTAGGACCTCTTGGATGTCCATCTGAGTTCGTACACGAGGATATCGAAGAACTTAAGAAAAAGAAAATGGTATTCGTAGCCGGTGGTGTTGGTACTGCACCTGTTTATCCGCAGGTTAAATGGCTTCATGAGCACGGTATCACAGCAGATGTTATCCTTGGTTCCAAGACAAAGGATATGGTTATCCTTGAGAAAGAGCTTGCATCTGTTTCCAATCTCTACGTTACAACAGATGATGGTTCCTATGGCCGTTCCGGTATGGTAACCAAGACTCTTGAGGATCTTGTAACAAACGAAGGCAAACATTATGATGTCTGTGTAGCGATCGGACCGATGATCATGATGAAATTCGTCTGTCTTCTTACCAAGAAACTTGGTATCCACACAATTGTCAGCATGAACCCGATCATGGTTGACGGAACCGGTATGTGCGGTGCCTGTCGTCTTCAGGTCGGCGATGAGATTAAATTTGCCTGTGTAGACGGACCGGAGTTCGACGGACATCTCGTTGACTTTGATCAGGCTATGAAGAGAAGTCAGATGTATAAGACCCAGGAGGGACGTGCATTACTGAAACTTCAGGAAGGCGATACCCACCACGGTGGATGCGGACAGTGCGGAGGTGACAAGTAATGGCAGATGCAAAAATGTTAAAAAAAGTTCCTGTAAGAGAGCAGGATCCGAAGGTACGTGCGACAAACTTCGAGGAAGTATGTCTTGGATATAATCAGGAAGAGGCAATGGAAGAGGCACAGAGATGTCTCGGATGTAAGAAACCGAAATGTGTAGAGGGATGTCCGGTATCCATCAATATTCCTGGATTTATCGAACACATCAAAGAGGGCAACATGGAAGAAGCTTACAAAGTGATCGGATTATCTTCCGCACTTCCGGCTATCTGTGGTCGTGTCTGCCCACAGGAATCCCAGTGTGAGGGACAGTGTATCCGTGGCAAAAAAGGCGAGGCTGTTTCCATCGGCAAGCTTGAGAGATTTGTTGCTGACTATGCTCTGGAGCATGATATCAAACCTGCAGGAGCAGAGGTTAAGAACGGACATAAAGTTGCAGTCATCGGTTCCGGCCCTTCAGGACTTACCTGTGCAGGTGACCTTGCAAAAGCTGGTTACGATGTGACTGTATTCGAGGCTCTTCATGAACTGGGCGGTGTTCTTGTTTACGGTATTCCGGAGTTCCGTCTTCCGAAACAGAAAGTCGTTAAGAAAGAGATCGAGAAAGTTAAAGAGCTTGGCGTTAAATTCGAGACAAACGTTGTTATCGGTAAATCCACAACGATCGATCAGCTGATCGAAGATGAGGGATTTGAGGCTGTATTCATCGGTTCCGGTGCAGGTCTTCCGATGTTCATGGGTATCCCGGGTGAGAATGCAAGCGGCGTATTCTCTGCAAACGAGTACCTGACAAGAAGCAACCTCATGAAAGCATTCGATGATTCTTACGATACACCGATCGCGGCAGGCAAGAAAGTTGCAGTTGTCGGTGGTGGTAACGTTGCCATGGATGCTGCAAGAACAGCTCTGAGACTTGGCGCTGAGGTACATATCGTATACAGAAGAAGTGAGGCAGAGCTTCCTGCACGAGCAGAGGAAGTTCATCACGCTAAGGAAGAGGGTATCATCTTTGATCTTCTTACCAATCCGAAGGAGATCCTTGTAGATGAGAACGGCCATGTAAATGGTATGAAGGTTGTAAAGATGGAGCTTGGCGAGCCGGATGCTTCCGGAAGAAGACGTCCGGTAGAGATTCCTGGTTCCGAGTATGACATGGATGTAGATACCGTTATCATGTCCCTTGGTACTTCACCGAACCCTCTGATCTCTTCCACAACCAAAGGCCTTGACATCAACAAGAGAAGATGTATCGTTGCCGAAGAAGAGACTGGTAAGACATCCAAAGACGGTGTATATGCCGGCGGAGATGCCGTTACAGGTGCAGCTACTGTAATCCTTGCTATGGGTGCAGGTAAAGCTGGTGCAAGAGGTATCGATGAATATCTGAAAAATAAATAAGTAAAAATTCTGTTCATAAGCAGATGAATAGGTCCTCCGACTGTTGCTTTTTGTTGCGGTCGGGGGATTTTTTTGCCTCAACACAAAAAAGAACACATGTTTGAAAGTTTTGCCAAGTGTGGATTGTAAGTTTTACTCAGTTATGCTATAATATGTTGGAAAAATTTTTAGAAAAGGAAATATCATTATGTCAGTGATACATGCGATTATATTAGGAATTATCCAGGGAATCACCGAATTTCTGCCTGTAAGCAGTTTTGGGCATCTCTGCGCAGTACAGGATCTTCTTGGTGGAAGCCGGGGTTCCGGCGTACTTTTTGAAGTGATGTTACATCTGGGCACCATGATAGCGCTGATCTTTGTTTTCCGGAAAGATATTAAGAAGATCGGAATAGAACTGATCGGAATGTTTCTGGATCTGATCGGAAATGCCAATATTTTTCTTTATAACAGGAGAACAGGAAAGAATTTAACCTATGCAAAGATTGTGAGCGGAACGTATCGGAAACTTACCGCGCTGATCTTTGTATCAACGATCCCCACCATTCTGATCGGATATCAGTGTAAACGTCTGGTAGTACGCAGTGCATCTTCTCATATGTTTTCCGGGATCGGGATCCTTCTTACCGGCGTGATCCTGCTGGTTGTGGATTACAGCAATATAAACGGTAATAAGGGCACGCGGGAAGCGAATTTCGGAGATGCCATGTGGATGGGAATATGCCAGGGAATTTCTGTGCTTCCAGGTCTTTCCAGATTTGGTCTTACGATCAGTGCAGGTCTTTTTTGCGGCCTCAGCCGGAAATTTGCGGTGAAGTATTCTCTGCTGATGAGCATACCTGCAGTGATCGGAGCTTTTTTTGTAGAAGCGGGAGAATTTACTGCTGTCAGCATGACAGTTGGAAAGGGTTTTACATATATTCTTGGAATGATCGTGGCTGGGGTTACCGGTTATCTGGTGATCCGTTTTATGCTTAAGCTTTCGAATCAGGTCAGACTGCGTTATTTTGCGTTTTATTCCTTTGCAGCCGGGATCCTTATTCTGGCAGCCAATTATATTTGATTTTAATCAACCGGGAGGAGTCTGACAATGGCAGCTTCAAAAACAACTAAAAAAAGAAAAAGTAAAACTGCGTCCAGACAGCAGGATACCGGTAATCGGTTTCAAACGGAAATTTTAATTCTTGTTATGTTTGCGGCCTGTCTGATCCTGATGATCAGTGCGTTTGGTATGGGCGGTATTGTGGGAAATGCGATCAGCAGTATCTGCTTTGGGATTATGGGGTTGTGTGCGTACCTTTTCCCCATCGTTCTGTTTGGAGGCGTTACTTTTCTGATCGTTAATAATAAGAATCGTCTTGCATATAAAAAGATTTTTGCAGGAATTGTATTTTTTATTTTTCTGTGCGGACTTTTACAGCTGCTTACAGAAAGATATACACCGAGTACGACCTTTGCGGATTATTATGCGCTCAGTTCAGAATACCACACTGGTGGCGGAGTGCTGGGAGGTGCTGTCTGCATTTCAACAGCATCTGCATTTGGCACAGTTGGGGGTGTAGTGATCATTGTTCTGGTATTGCTGGTGTCTATGATCATCATTACGCAGAGATCCTTTTTTGGATTTATGAATAAAATTCTGGATCTGTTCGCGGATGCTGCAAGAGAGGGACGTGAGGCATATCTGGAGGCACAGCCGGACAGAGAGAAACAGAAAGAACTCCGCAGAAAGATCCGGGCGGAGAAAAGGGCAGAGAAGATCCGACAGCTGGAGGAAGAACTGGAAGAGGAGGAACTGGCTCTTTCGGAAGAAAATCCGGCAAAAAAATCCGGAAAGCGTAAAACAAAATCCCAAAAAGCTGAGAAAGAGAGACAGGAGGCAGTAAGAGCCAACCGTAAAGGTGAGTTCAATCTTCCTTCTTTTCTTGATGAAGAAAAAGCTGCACTTCCAACTGAAGATACAGATCTGACGGAGGAGGCGGAAGAAGGAGAAATAAAACCTCCCAAGCAGAAACCTCTGGAATTTCAGATCCATCGTTCGCAGCCGCAGACACCACGGGAAGAAACAGAAGAGCCGGATTTTGAACGGGATATGCAGGAAGCGCAAGAGGATGACTATGATGGATACGAGGATGCGGATATTCCTCAGATGAGTCAGATATCATCCCAGAAGCAGAAATCCAGGACCGGAAAATCGTCAGCAAAAACAGAAAAGACATCCGTTCCGGATATCGACGATGAGACAGCAGCGCAGCCGGAAGAAACAGAGAGGATTTCTCATTCGTCCACCAGAAATCCGAAATCTTCCCAGGCGGAGATTGAGCATGGAATTAAAAATATCCAGCATGAGATCAGCAGCACGGAAATACCGGAGAAAAAACCATATCAGTATCCGCCTCTGAAACTGCTGAAACGTGGAGATGGAAAAGCCCAGGGGGATTCTGATGCGCATTTAAGAAAAACAGCCCAGAAACTTCAGGAGACACTTCATAATTTCGGAGTAAATGTAACAATTACCAATGTCAGCTGCGGACCTACGGTAACCCGCTATGAACTTCAGCCGGAAATGGGTGTGAAAGTCAGCAAGATCGTCGGACTTTCCGATGATATTAAACTGAACCTGGCAACGCCGGATATCCGTATTGAAGCGCCGATTCCGGGAAAAGCGGCTGTGGGAATCGAAGTCCCAAATAAAGAAAACAGTCCGGTTATGCTTCGGGATCTTCTGCAGTCCGACGAATTCAAAAATGCAAAATCCAAACTTTCCTTTGCAGCAGGTAAGGATATTGCCGGTAAACCGGTTGTAGCGGATATTGCCAAGATGCCGCATCTTCTGATCGCGGGAGCTACGGGTTCCGGTAAATCGGTATGTATCAATACCCTGATCATCAGCATTCTTTACAAGGCAACGCCGGATGAAGTGCGTTTGATCATGATCGATCCGAAGGTGGTAGAGCTGAGTGTATACAATGGAATCCCACATCTGTTCATTCCGGTTGTCACAGATCCGAAGAAAGCTGCAGGCGCATTGAACTGGGCCGTTTCCGAGATGACCAGCCGTTACAATGCTTTTGCGGAATATGGAGTACGTAATCTGGGTGAATATAACAAGAAAGTTGCCAATATGCGAGTGCCGGAAGGCGAGAAAGCTCCGGAAAAAATGCCACAGATCGTGATCATCGTGGACGAGCTTGCAGATCTTATGATGGTTGCACCCGGAGAGGTTGAGGATGCGATCTGCCGTCTGGCTCAGCTTGCACGTGCGGCGGGAATCCATCTGATCATTGCGACTCAGAGACCGTCTGTTAATGTTATTACAGGACTTATCAAGGCTAATATGCCGTCAAGGATCGCATTTTCGGTATCTTCCGGTGTGGATTCCAGAACCATTCTGGATATGAATGGTGCAGAAAAACTTCTTGGAAAGGGCGATATGCTGTTTTATCCTCAGGGATATCAGAAGCCGGCCAGACTGCAGGGCGCTTTTGTTTCCGACGAAGAAGTCAGCGCTGTTGTGGAATATGTCTCTGACAAAAATCAGGGTGCAGTTTATGATACTGCAATTGAAAAACAGGTGAACACAGCCAGTGCTCCCGGAGGAGCAGGCGGCGGCGACCGGGATGTGTATTTTACAGAAGCAGGCAAGTTTATTATTGAGAAAGAAAAAGCTTCTATCGGTATGCTCCAGCGTATGTTTAAGATCGGCTTTAATCGTGCGGCAAGAATCATGGATCAGCTTTGCGATGCCGGTGTCGTGGGACCGGAAGAAGGAACGAAACCCAGAAAGGTTCTTATGTCAGCAGAAGAATTTGAAAATTATCTGGAGGAGAACGGCGGATGAAGATCAGTATCCTGACAGTAGGAAAGATAAAAGAGAAATATTTAAGAGATGCGATCGCAGAGTATTCCAAGCGCCTTGGCCGTTACTGTAAGTTGGAGATCATAGAAGTATCCGATGAGAAGACACCGGATAATGCAAGTGAAACAGTGGAGGAGGCTATCCGTAAAAAAGAAGGAGAACGCCTTCTGAAATATATCCGTGATGATGCTTTTGTGATCACATTGGAGATTGCCGGGGAACAGCTTACTTCGGAGAAGTTTGCAAAAAAGATCAATACCCTCGGCATCCGTGGAGTCAGCCATATCCAGTTTGTGATCGGAGGTTCCATCGGCCTTGGAAAAGAAGTTCTTGCGAGATCAGATTATGCGCTGAGTTTTTCGAAGATGACTTTTCCACATCAGCTGATGCGTGTGATCCTTCTGGAACAGATCTACCGCAGTTACCGGATCATCAACGGAGAGCCATATCATAAATAAGAATGAGAGAGCGGCCTTTCACAGCTATCTGTGGAAGGCTGTTTTATATCTGAATTTCTACAGAAAAAGTAAAAATTGACAAAAAAGATTGACGAAACTAACTCGTTATTGTATAACAAAGTTATAGATAATTAACTAATATCATGGCAGAGGGAGTTATTCGGTATGAAAAACAGAAAACGAAGATCAGCTGCAGTATTGGCCGCGGGTATGTCTGTATTACTGGGAGCAGGTACGATCACAGGTGCCACGGAGCAGACAGATGCAGATAACAGTATCCGCAAGGAAGAAACTGTTTATGTTAATACAGAGGCAGACGGGACAATAAAAGAGATTACCGTGTCAGAATGGCTTAAAAACGCAAAGACATTATCTGATTCGACAATCACGGATATTTCAGATTTAAGTGATATCAAAAATACAAAAGGTGATGAAGGTTTTACCCAGGATGGAAAAACGCTTACCTGGGAAACAGATGGAAGAGATATTCATTATGAAGGAAAAACAGAGAAAGATCTTCCAGTGACTTTTTCCTATGACGGAGTCTTCGCTTTCCGGGATTGATTACAGTACCATGGATGAGGGAACCAGGGCGGCGGTGCAGGCTGCACTTGAAGCAGTCCAGGCCGCCAGAAGCAGTGCGGACGGAATTGATACTTCCTCTCTGAAAGGACAGCCGTCAGATACTTCACCATTAAAAAATGCAGCAGATACATTGAAAAGTACTGCATCTTCCACAAGTACTGCCGCACAGAAAACGCAGGGTGCTGTTCAGAGTCTGAATGCACTGGCAGATACCGTGGATTCAACAGGAGGGGCGATCACAGAGCTTCATGATGCGGTCAATAAACTTGAACAGGAGGTACAGGATCTGGCAGGAGATGGCCAGAAGCTTAAAAATACCGGAAGTTCACTGGATGATCTTGGAAAACAGCTTTCTGATACGGTAAAAACTATGGATAATGCCCTTTCGGATCTTGGAAAGCAGCTTCCGGGAATTCAGACAGAGATCAGTACATTAAAAGATACGGCAGATACACTGTCTCAGAAAAATAAGAAAATTCAGTCTGGCTATCAGAGTAATCTTTCGGCAGCAGGAGAGCAGTTCGAAAAGAACGCAGATACGCTGGATACACTGGGAAATGCTGTGAATTCAGGAATTACCGATCTGCAGGGCAAAAAAAATAAAACCGCAGATTCGCTGATAAATGGAGCTTCCTCTCTGGAAAAGACAGGAAAAACACTGACAGCAGGAAGTAAACAGATTGAAGAAGCCCTTGCACAGCTTCAGAGCGGCGTTCTGGCACTTTCTTCAAACAGCAGTACTCTGACATCGGGAGCGGATCAGCTTGTTTCGTCAGGAAAACAACTGAACGATGGTGCCAGCCAGCTTGCATCTGGTGCCGGAAGTCTTGCGTCCGGAACTCAGGCTTTGAAGAGCGGAATGCAGACACTGTCATCTGGAGTGGGAACTTTGTCTGACGGCGCGGATAAGCTGAAAGATGCAAGCGGTCAGGTGCAGGAAGGAATCAGCAAGCTGAGTGAAGGTGCAAAGACTTTAAGTGACGGACAGACAAAGTTCTATAAAGAAGGTGTGAAAAAACTGGATGACGGTGTGAACAAAGATCTGAAGAATGTTATTGACCGTTTTAAAGCTCTGAAGGCGGAAGATGTTTCCTATGACAGTTTTACACAGCGTTCAGACGATATGGAGGGCAGTGTGAAATTTATTTATGAGACAGAACCTATAGAAATCAGCGACAAAGAATAAAAACGATAGGATCCTGATGAAACTGTGTGGATTGCGGTAAATATCTTGACAATTTCCGGATTTGTAGTATGATAAGAAAAGAGTAGCACTCGTATTAAAAGAGTGCTAATAAATACAGAAAGAAGGAAATAAACATGGCATTAAAACCAGTTGCAGACAGAGTAATCGTGAAATATTTTGAGACAGAGGATAAGACAGCATCCGGTATTGTTCTTCCGGACAGCTCCAAAGAGAAGACACAGCAGGCAGAAGTTATTGCTGTTGGTTCCGGTAGGATCGTAGACGGGAAAGAAGTTCCGATACAGGTAAAACCCGGCGACCGTGTAATCTACGGAAAATACACAGGAACTGAGATCAAATACGAAGGTGAGAAATATCTGGTCATCAATGCCGATGATATTATTGCCATTGTAAAAGACTGATGAAGAATTTTTACCGTAATTTTCTGAAATTATGCTCCATGCTGGTTTTGCAGAATGTAGTAACTTTAAGTGTCAACCTTGCTGACAACATTATGCTTGGTGCATTCAGCGAGACTGCATTATCCGGAGTAACCACTGTAAATCAGGTATAGTTCGTCTTTCAGCAGCTGCTCATGGCGCTGGGAGACGGACTTGTCATATTCGGAAGTCAGTACTGGGGAAAGAAAGAGACAGAACCGGTGAGAAAGATCAGTGCCTGGGCCATGCGCACAGGCATTTTTATTGCTCTCATCCTGTTTTTTCTGGCAAGCTTTTTTCCACGTCAGCTGCTGGGGCTTTTTACAACAGACCAGACAATTATTGAAGCCGGTCTTTCCTATCTTGCGATCATCCGTTTTACCTACTTTTTTTTTGCAGTGACACAGATTTTGTTGGCTACGCTGCGCTGTGTGGAAATCGCGGGGATCGCTTTCGGGCTTTCTGTCATGACTCTGATAATTAACTGCAGCATCGGTCACCATGGGAAAAACGATAGGTTCCGGAGATCTGAAGCTTGCAAAACTCTATTCCAAGAAACTTCAGAAACTTTTTGTATTCATGGGAATTATCTGCGGCGTGCTGCTTTTCTTTATCCGTATTCCGGTCTTAAGCCTTTACCAGCTTTCTCCGGAAACCAGAGAAATGGCGAATACATTTCTTATTATCTTAAGCGTGGTGATGGTGGGAATGTCTTATCAGATGCCTACCAATGGAGGCATTATTCGGGGAAGTGGCAGTATTGCCTATTCCATGAAGGTGGATCTGATCAGTACCTGGGCGATTGTGATCCCGTTATCCATGTTCATGGCATTTGTGGTCAAAGCATCACCGGCCATCGTTGTGTGCTGCCTCAATGCAGATCAGATCTTTAAGTGTGTACCTGCATTTCTGAAATGCAATTACGGGCACTGGATCAAAACCATGACAAATATTTCTTGACGCCTGTCTTGCCTGTAGGTAGAATAAAAGATAAGGTTTTATGTGCGAAAGGGAAATTCCGGATAGAATTTCAGGATAGGCTTGACAAAAATATGAGGATATAGTACCATCGTACATATATCATAGTAACTCAGTGGGAAAACGGGAATACCCGCTGAGCCAGAGGAGGAACAAAGAGATGAGAAAAAAAGTACTGGCAGCGCTTCTGGCAGCTGCAGTAGCAGGAACGACTGTTATGGCAGGAACAGCAGTATTTGCGGCAGAGAACACCGAAGGAGCCAAGGCTGCCGGCGGTAATATTACAATTGCAGAAACCACAGATCCTCAGAATATCAATCCACTGTATGTTGTGGATCAGACAAGTTTTGATATGATGCAGGCACTGTACAGCCCGTTTTTTGAGATCGTGAACGGAGAGATGTATTACGGAAACGGACTTTGTGAGAGCGTGACAGCCAATGAGGATGCCAGCGAGTTTACTCTGAAGCTGAAGGACGGACTGAAATGGCATGACGGTGAGCCGCTTACTGCTGATGATGTGGTATTTACCATGCAGGTTCTGGTAGATGAGAAACAGAATGTGCCATATTCTTCTTACGGATATGTGAATGATAAGGCGGTAGAGGCAGAAAAAATTGATGATCTTACTGTAAAACTTTCCCTTGGATCTTCTTCCGCAGGATTTCTTGGCGGTTTAAGCCAGGTTTACTGTATTCCGAAACACATTTATGAAGGTGTGGAGAATATCGGAGAGAGCGATCTGAACAATGAGCCGGTAGGAAACGGACCGTTTAAGTTCGAAGAGTACAAATCCGGTGAGTACCTTAAAGTAACAAAATTCGATGATTATTATGAAGATGTAAATCTGGATTCCATCACTTTCAAGATCGTTAAAGATTCCAGTTCCGCCAATGCGGCACTTGCAAGCGGTGATCTGGATGCACGTCTGATCAGCGCGGATGATTACGATACAGTCAGTGCATACGACAACGTAAATATCAATACCTACAATTCCGGACGTGTTAATGCCATGTTCATGAATGAGCTGAATGAAGATCTTCAGGATGTAAAGGTACGTCAGGCTATTGCATACGCACTGAATAAAGAGGAATTCTGTCAGTTTGCATTCATTTCCGAAGATTATGCAGAACCGGCGGATTCCCTGTTTACACCGGATACTCTTTATTATGCAAAACCGGACAATACCTATGACAATGATCCGGCCAAGGCACAGCAGCTTCTTTCCGAAGCAGGAAAGACATCTCTTTCTCTGAATCTGATGTATATCTCCACAGACAAGACTATGGAGAGTGAGGCCCTGTATGTACAGTCTGCACTTGCAAATGTGGGAATCACGGTAAATCTTGTTCCGACAGACGAATCAACATTCAAGAATAAAACCAAGGATCCGGAATGTACAGATTATGACCTGGTATTAAGCTTTTATACTTTAGGTGAGGAACCGAGTCTTTATGCGGATATGTGCTCTTCCGACAGCCGTTCCAACTACTCCAGAATCAAAGATACGGATCTGGATGCACTGTGGGAAAAAGGAAACAGTATAGCGGATGAGACAGAGCGCAGCGACATATATAAAGAAATTCAGAATACTATCAACGATAATATGTATATTTATCCGATTGCGTATTCCAATGGATTCTATGCGGTAAATAAAGATTTCGGCGGATTTGATGAATGTCTGTTAAAGACGATTTATTATGATTATTCGAAGATCTACACACTGGAGAAATAAAACACAAATTTATAAAAGATAATCACGGAAAGGAAGTGGCTGACGCGTTTTTCGCGCCAGCCGATTTCCTGTTTTCGGGGAAAATAAAGGAGGTACATTTTGAAGAAAATCGCAAACCGTCTGGTGCAGTGTATTCTGACACTGTTTATTGTCTCCGTTCTCTGTTTTGCACTGACAAAAGCAGCGCCCGGAGATCCGGTCCTGACTTATGTGGAGCCGAATATGAGTGAAGAATACATTCAGAATTTAAGGGAAAGCCTGGGTCTTACCAAGCCTCTTTATGAACAGTATTTTCTGTGGCTGGGAAGGATTTTTCACGGGAATTTCGGAAATTCCCTGATGAATAACCGTCCGGTACTGACACAGATGCTGGAGCGTCTTCCCGCAACAGTGATCCTGATGGGAACCAGTATGTTACTGGGATTTCTCATTGCCATTGTGTTGGGATTGTATTCCGGTAAGAATAAGAACGGAATTCTGGATAAAATCACCAGTCTTTTCTGCTATGTGGGAATTTCCATCCCCACTTTCTGGTTCGGTATCATGCTGATCTACCTGTTCAGTGTGCATCTTCATATCCTTCCAAGTATTGGTATGCATTCAGACGGGGACCGCTCTTTTGGAGATCTGGTGCTTCACATGGTGATGCCCTGTGCGGTGCTGACTTTTGCCAATGCATCCCAGTATATCCGGTATCTGAGAAGCAGTACCATTACGGAGATGTCCTCAGATTATGTTATGGTGCAGAAAGCCTATGGAATGAAAGAGTCCGGGATTCTGTTCCGCCATGTACTGAAAAATGCCATGCTTCCCATGATCACAGTTCTTGGAATGAGTTTGCAGTCACTGGTTTCCGGAGCCATTATTACAGAGCAGGTTTTTGCATGGCCGGGAATCGGACAGCTGGCGGTTACTGCCGTTATGCAGTATGACTATCCCCTGATCATGGGCATTACCATGTTTACAGCACTTCTTGTGGTGCTCGGAAATCTTTTGGCAGATGTTCTGTACGCTGTCTTTGATCCGAGAATCCGCAAGGCCGGATGTTAGGAGGTGAAGGGTCATGAGAGAAAATATCTGGAAAAACATTAAACTTGGTTTTAAGACAAATAAATTGGCAGTTGCAGGAGCAGTGGCTATCCTTCTTCTGGCACTGATCTCTATTTTTGCCTTTCTGTATCCGGTGGACCCCAATGCCATCAGCGCTACAGAGAGACTGAATGCCCCTTCTATGTCACATCTCTTTGGAACCGACGATATGGGAAGGGATTATTTGGCACGTTGTATTTATGGCGGAAGAGCTTCTCTTCTGGTTGGATTTCTGTCCATGATCCTTTCTACAGCTCTTGGAGTGATTGTGGGCTCCATCAGTGGATTTGTAGGAGGAACCGTGGATGCGGTACTGATGCGTCTGGTAGATGCACTGATGAGCCTTCCTACATTCCTGATCATGATCGTTATGAACGCTTTTCTGAAACCGGGTTTACAGAATATTGTCCTGATCATTGGATTTCTGACCTGGATGAACATTGCCAGGATCGTCCGCGGTGAGACGATTTCCCTGAATGAGAGAGAATATGTTATCTATGCAAAGATTTCCGGACAGAAAAAGCTTTCTACAATTGTGCATCATATTCTTCCGAATATCATGCCGACCATTATTGTTGCCGCAACTATGAATATTGCAAACGCGATCCTGATGGAGTCCGCACTGAGCTTTTTCGGCCTGGGCATCCAGCCGCCCACAGCTTCCTGGGGAAGCATGCTCAGCAATGCACAGCGTTATATCCAGCAGGCTCCGTACCTTGCCATCTTTCCGGGTATTCTGATCCTGATCACGGTTATCAGTTTCAACTATCTGGGAGAAGTGTTGAGAAAAGTATTTGAGCCCAAGTAAGGAGGACATGCACAAATGGAAAAATTACTGGAAGTAAAAGATCTGAAAGTGTCTTTCTTTACGGATCTTGGAGAAACACAGGCAGTAAAAGATGCCGGGTTTGCCATTGAAGAGGGAGATTTTTTCGGAATTGTAGGTGAATCCGGAAGTGGAAAAAGTGTAACAACGAAATCCATTCTCCGTCTTGGCCCGTCCAACTGCAGGATTATGGGAGGAGAAATCCTTTTTCAGGGTGAGGATATTCTGAAAAAAAGTGAGGCAGAGCTCCGGGAAATCCGTGGTGGTGAGATTGCCATGATTTTTCAGGATTCTCTTTCTGCACTGAATCCGGTCTATACCGTAGGAAACAAGATGGTGGAGCTGATCCGCCGCCATACTTCCATGACAAAAAAAGAGGCAAAGGCCCGGGTGCTTGAGCTGCTGACAGCAGTAGGGATCACAGATCCGGAAAAAGCCATGCGTAGTTATCCCCATGAGCTTTCCGGTGGTATGCGCCAGCGTGTAATGATCGCCATGGCCATGAGCAGCAATCCGAAAGTTCTTATTGCCGATGAGCCTACGACAGCTCTGGATGTAACCATTCAGGCACAGATCCTTCATCTTCTTCTGGAACTTCAGAAAAAAAATAATATGAGTATCATTCTGATCACCCATGATCTGGGCGTTGTGGCACAGACCTGTAAGAGAGTAGCTGTTATGTGCGGGGGTTACGTGGTGGAAGAGGGAACGGTAGAGGAGATTTTTCTTAATCCGGGCCATCCGTATACCCAGGCACTGATCGCAAGTATGCCACGTGTGGGAGGAACTTTTGAACAGTTTCTGGAAAGAGATCTTTCTGATGGAAGCGGAAATTTATGTCCGTTTCTGAATCGCTGCAAATATGCGGATAAAACCTGCGAGGCCTGTCTTCCGAAATATTATGAATCTTCGGAGGAACATAAGATTCTCTGTCACAGAAGGGAGGAGGAAAAATGAGCAATTCTTTAATTGAAGTAAAAGATCTGAAAGTATATTTTAAACAGAAATCTCCGAAACTTCTGTCTTTTAAGCCGGGTATCCTGAAAGCCGTAGATCAGGTAAGCTTTTCCATTGAAAAGGGAAAAACTTTTGGTCTGGTAGGAGAGTCCGGAAGCGGAAAGTCTACCATCGGAAAAGCAATCCTCCGCTATCATAAGCCTACAGGAGGGGAGATCTTTTACGGAGGAACGGAGATTGGAGCCATGGGAGAAAAAGAGCTTCTTCCATACCGCAAAAAAATGCAGTCTGTTTTTCAGGACCCGTATTCATCCCTAGATCCAAGCCATACCGTGCAGGATATTATCTGCGAGCCTATGGAAATCCATAAACTGTATACGCCAAAAGAGCGGAAAGAACGTGCAAAAGAACTGATCCGGGTTGTTGGCCTTAAAGAGCAGGATCTTCTGAAATATCCTCATGAGTTTTCTGGTGGACAGAGACAGAGAATTTCCATTGCTAGGGCACTTTCCGTACAGCCGGAGTTTGTGGTCTGCGATGAGCCCATTTCCGCACTGGACGTTTCTCTCCAGGCGCAGATCGTTCAGATGCTTCAGGATCTTCAGGAAAAATACGGACTTACTTACCTGTTTATCAGCCATCAGCTGCAGGTGGTACAGAAAATCTGCGATGAGATCGGAGTTCTCTATCTGGGAAATCTTATGGAAATCGCAGATGCGGACAAGTTCTATTCCAATCCTCTGCATCCTTATACAAAAATGCTGATCTCTTCCATTCCGGTACCGGACCCGAGAGTAAAAACGCTGGACCAGATTGTGACAGATACCGGCGTACAGTCCCGCTCCATTGGTGGATGCCGGTTCCATAACCGCTGCCCGTGGTGTGAAGAGCGATGCAGACAGGAAGTTCCACTGCTTCGGGAAGCAGAGCCAGGACATCTGGTGGCCTGCCATAAATACTGATATCAGGAATTTCAGACAATATGAGAAGGGAAAAGAAAAAGGTGGAAAAAAATATATATGATAATTATCTGGCCATTCTGAGGGAAGAAATGGTTCCTGCCATGGGCTGCACGGAGCCGATTGCTCTGGCTTACGGTGCGGCAAGGGCAAGAGAAGTTCTTGGAAGAGAACCGGAGCATATTGTGGCAAAATGCTCCGGAAATATTATAAAGAATGTGCGCTGTGTCATCATTCCAAACTCCGGAGGATTAAAGGGGATTCCCGCAGGAGTGGTTCTTGGTGCGGTGGCAGGCGATGCATCGCTTGATATGGAGGTTCTCTCAAAAGTAACAGACGAGGGAAGAAAACGTTGCCGGGAACTTCTGGATGCGGATATCTGTAAAGTGGAACTTCTGGACACCCCGGTTGTACTTCATATTGTAATTGAAATGTGTGCAGGAGAAGATACTGTCTGTCTGGAGATCAAATACGATCACATTAATGTGACCAGAATTGAAAAAAACGGAGAAATTCTGCTGGATGCGGATCAGGCACTGGAAGAAAAAGAGGCGGCAGACCGCAGTCTTTTAAATCTGGAAGATATCCGGGAGTTTGCAGATACCGTAGAACTTTCTGATGTAAAAACTCTTCTGGATACCCAGATCAAAAGCAACATGGCCATTGCCCATGAGGGAATGACCGGAAAATACGGACTTGGGATCGGACGTGTGATCCGCGAAAACTATTCCCATGATATGCTTACCAGAATGCGAAGCCTTACTGCGGCGGCTTCCGAGGCGCGTATGGGCGGATGTGACATGCCGGTTGTCATTAACTCCGGAAGCGGAAATCAGGGAATTGCCTGTTCCGTTCCACTGATCGTTTATGCGAGGGAAATGGAGCTGCCGGACTATAGTCTGTACCGGGCGCTTGTATTTTCCAATCTTCTTACTGTGTATCAGAAATATTATATTGGCAAACTATCGGCATTCTGTGGTGCGGTGTCTGCATCCTGTGCGGCAGGAGCAGCCATCACCTATATGGTAGGGGGAAGTATTTCCCAGATCAAAAAGACTATCGAAAATACTCTGGCGAACATTCCGGGAATCATCTGCGATGGAGCAAAGATCTCCTGTGCTGCCAAGATCGCGGCCAGTCTGGATGCGGCGTTTCTTGCTCATCATCTTGCCATGAACGGTCAGTCTTATGCTCCTTATACGGGAATTCTTCAGGAAGAAACAGCAGAAACCATCAGCTGTGTGGGACAGATCGGAAAAGACGGAATGAAAGAAACAGACCGGGAAATCCTTAAGATCATGCTGGAACACTGAGGAAATTTCAGTTATACTGTTCTTAAAAGACGCCGGGGCGGAGACGGCACAGATTAACCGAATGCGGATGCTTTTATCCGCTTGACAAAGAAAAGGTTGGATTTATGGACAATGAATTAAGAATTGCAATACTGATCGATGCAGATAATGTATCAGACAAATATATCAAGATCATTGTGGATGAAGTGGCGAACATTGGTATCGCTACCTATAAACGAATCTATGGAGACTGGACCAGTGCCAGGCTTTCTTCCTGGAAAAATGTTCTTCTGGAGGATTCTATTATTCCCATTCAGCAGTACAGCTATACTACGGGAAAAAATGCCACGGATTCGGCCATGATCATTGATGCCATGGATATTCTCTATTCCGGAAATGTGGATGGATATTGTATTGTTTCTTCGGACAGTGACTTTACCAGACTGGCAGCAAGACTCCGGGAATCCGGAATGCTGGTGCTGGGTATGGGCGAGGAAAAGACGCCCAAACCTTTTATTTCCGCATGTAATCAGTTTAAATATCTGGATCTCCTTTACCGCAATCAGCAGGAAGAAGAGAAAAAAGAAGATCTGGAAACTGCGGCGGAGGCAAAGAAAGCAGAAAGCAGTAATAACAAACAGAACAGTTCCGGTTCAAAGAAAAATAAAGACTTAAAAAAAGTACGGAAAACCATTAATGCCATCATCGAGAAATTTTCTGACGAGGAAGGCTGGCTGTCTTCCGGACAGCTGGGCGATCAGCTGGGAAAACGTCTTCCGGATTTTGATGTGCGTAATTACGGGTATTCCAAGCTGACTCCGTTTATCAAATCCCTGGGCAGTTATGAAACCGGCAGGATTCCTACCGGCAGTGGCGGAAGGAAACAGATTTATTTCCGTATGAAGGAGGAACGGTAATGAAGAATTATATGGCACCCATGGAAGGTGTTACCAACTGGGTTTACCGCAATGCATATCATGAATGCTTTTATCCCATGGATAAATATTTTACCCCCTTTATTACCGCCAAGCCAAACAAGAGACTCAGCAGCAAGGAAATTAAAGAAGTGTCCCCTGACACAAACGGAAAGCTTCCGGTGGTTCCCCAGATCCTGACCAATAATGCGGAAGACTTTGTCAAAACCGCACATATTTTTCGGGATGAATATGGCCATAAAGAAGTGAACTTAAATCTTGGATGTCCTTCAGGAACCGTAACAGCCAAGGGAAAAGGGGCCGGATTTTTGGGAGAACCGGAAAAGCTTGAACGTTTTCTGGACGAGATCTTTGCTAACACAGGGATGGAGATTTCCATTAAGACGCGCGTGGGCACCGATTACGAGGAAGACTGGGAAAGACTTCTTGAAATTTACAGCAAATATCCAATAAAGGAGCTGATCATCCATCCACGCCTTCTGAAGGACCATTATAAGGGAACTCCGCGGTATGGATTATACGAAGAGGCGCGGAAAAAAATCAAAGTTCCGCTGGGCTACAACGGAGATATTTTTTCCGTGGAAGCTTATCAGGAAATCCAGGAAAAATTTCCGGATGCGGACAGCTTCATGTACGGACGGGGGATCATTGCAAGGCCTTACCTTCTGGATGAAATTATGTGCGGAACCAGAATGAAAAAAGAAGACCGTCAGTCTCAGTATAAGCAGAAAATGCGCCAGTTCCATGACTGTCTTTATCGGGAGTATCAGGAGTACCTTTCCGGAGAACGAAATGTGCTTTTTCGTATGAAAGAACTGTGGAGCTATATGGCACCGGGATTTACCAATTACGCAAAATACCTCAAAAAGATCAAAAAATCCCAGCATTTGGGTGACTATGAGGCGGCAGTTATGAGCCTTTTTGGAGAACAGGAGATTTTGTAAGTATGGATATAAAAGAAAAATTTGAAGATTTTATTGCCCAGTATCCGATTTTTGAGTATCGTCTGCTGGACACAGCTGATATCAAAGTGCAGGAACGTGTACGGACAATCTGCAAACAGGAATGTGAGCGCTATGGCAGCACCTGGGCCTGTCCCCCGGCAGTAGGAGAACTTCCGGAATGTGAGAAAAAGATTCACAGTTTTCCCCAGGCAATCTTTTTTTCCAGTGTGGCGGAAGTATCGGACATGATGAATATGGAAGAGATGCTTTCCACACGAATGGCACACGAAGATCTTACAGAAAAAGTCCGGGATTTTCTGGAGGGAGAAGGATATGAGACCTTTACTCTTTCCACGGAATCCTGTGATTACTGTAAACGATGTGCGTATCTGGATGGAAAACCCTGCCGTTTTCCGGAACATATGCATCCCTGTCTGGAAAGCTATGGTGTCGTGGTAAATGAGATCGTGGAACGGGAACAGATGGAATATAATCTGGGGGGAAATACCATTCTCTGGTTTTCCATGGTTCTGATCCGCAAATAATACATATGAAGAAATTCTCTGGCATAGATTAATGATAAATGCCGGAGGATTTTTTTATGAAAAAAATGTCGGAGTTTCTGGATCTGCCGGTGGAACCGGCGTTTCGTGAAACACAGGTGATCCTTACCGGAAAACGCCGGGCGATCGTTGAAAATTACAGGAATCTTCAGCGCTATACAAGAGAGGAGATCATAATTCTGACTCCGTCCGGCAGACTTGTGATCCATGGAAAACGCCTGGAAATTTCCTGTTATACAGCATTTGAAATGTGTGTCTGCGGACGGATCGAAAGCATTCTGCTTGAGGAGGGAAAGAAAAAATGATTCCTGGTTTTGTAAGACTGTCCGTTACAGGCGAACAGCGTGAACGGTTCCTGAATCTGTGCAAAAGCCGTGGGATAATGTTCAGGAGAATCGTTCAGACAGGAGAAAAAGAACTTCTGCTGACAATGCGGGTGAAAGATTTTTTTCTGATCGGTCCTCTTCGGAGGAAAACGGGTGTACATATTCATATCCTGAAAAAAAGAGGACCTGTTTTTTTTCTGCTGGCGTGCAGACGGAATAAACTCCTGCCGGCAGGAGTTCTGACGGTGATCGGAGTCCTTTTTTTTCTGTCCGGAAGGGTCTGGAACATTCATATAGAGGGGAATATTTTAAATCCTACGCCACAGCTGGTAGACTTTCTGGAAGAGAAAGGCATCTGTTGTGGAGTATCCAAAAAGAAGATCCACTGCAATGCACTGGCAGAAGAGATGCGGCGGGAGTTTCCGGAAATTACCTGGGTATCGGCAAAACTTTCCGGGACCAGGCTGAGTTTTGAAATCCGGGAAGGAGATACGAAATTATCTGAAGAAACATCAAAAGCTGCCTGCAGCCTTTTTTCAACTGTGGATGGAATTGTAGAGTCTGTGGTCACACGACAGGGCACTCCCCTGATCAAGAGTGGTGAAGAAGTAAAAAAGGGACAGGAACTGATTTCCGGTATTGTCAACATTACAGATGACAGTCAGGAGGTAGTCCGTTATGAGTATGTTCAGGCAGATGCAGATGTTTATGTACGCTATACCATTGATTATTATGATACATTTCCACTTACTATAGAGAAAAAAGTTTACAGGGAAAAAGAAAAACGGAGTTTTTTTATCCGAAATAAAAACTGGATCCTGGATCTGTCTCCTGCTGCGAAGAAGAATGAGGATCGTCTGATCTGTGAATATCCGTTTGTACCTTCTGAAAATTTTCGACTCCCCATTTCCGCGGGAATCATCACCACCAGAAAATATGAGATCAGAAAAGAAAAACTGACAGAAAAGGCCGCAAAAAAACAGGCCATTCAGAGGCTTTATATTTATGAAGAAAAATTAATAGAAAAAGGGGTTCAAATATCTGAAAATAATGTTAAAATAGAAATAAAACATCAGGACTGCGTCAGCAGAGGTTCTCTTACTGTCATAGAAAAGACAGGAAAGGAAGGCCCTACAGAAAGAAAGACGCAGCCGAAAGAAAGGACACCAGAGGATGGCTAGCAGCATTATCGAATTATATGTGGATGTGCCGGCAGACCGCCAGGCGAATATTTTCGGACAGTTTGACGAGCATCTGAAGCTGATCGAAAGAACTCTGAACGTAACCATGATCTTCCGGGATGGTTCTCTTAAAATCCTGGGAAGCCAGGAGGGAGCTACACAGGCGAAGGCGATCGTGGAGGAACTGAATACCCTTGCGGGCAGAGGCAATACCATCACACAGCAGAATGTGAATTATGCACTTTCTCTTGCCATGGAGAAGATCGGTTCCGTGATGGAGGAAATCGACAAGGACTTTATCTGTAATACCATACAGGGAAGACCCATTAAACCCAAGACACTTGGACAGAAGGATTATGTGGAACAGATCCGTAAGAAGATGATCGTATTTGGAGTGGGGCCTGCAGGAACCGGTAAGACATATCTTGCCATGGCTATGGCAGTAACCGCATTCCGCAATGAAGAAGTTTCCAGGATTATTCTTACCAGACCTGCCATTGAAGCCGGCGAGAAACTGGGATTTCTTCCGGGAGATCTCCAGAGTAAGGTCGATCCGTATCTTCGTCCCCTGTATGATGCACTTTATCAGATCATGGGGGCAGACAGCTTTGCAAAAAATATGGAAAAAGGCCTGATCGAGGTTGCTCCTCTTGCCTATATGCGAGGTCGTACTCTGGATAATGCATTTATCATTCTGGATGAAGCACAGAATACCACTCCTGCACAGATGAAGATGTTCCTGACACGAATCGGTTTTGGGTCCAAGGTTATCATCACAGGCGATGCTTCCCAGAAAGACCTTCCGAAAGATGCCACATCAGGCCTTGATGTGGCCATGAAGGTTTTGAAGAAGATTGATGATATCGGGTTCTGCCAGCTGACCAGCAAGGATGTTGTACGTCATCCCCTTGTACAGCAGATCGTGCAGGCCTACGATGATTATGAGAAAAAACAGAAACCTGCCAAATCCCGGAAAGATGACAGGTATGCTGTGAAGAATAAGGAGTACAGAAGATGACCATAAATATCGAATATGAAACAGACCAGGAGCTCGGGATCGATTATGCTGCCCTTGCATCCCAGGTTGCGGATAAGGTTCTGGAAATGGAGAAATGTCCTTATGATGGACAGGTCAATCTGGTTCTTACCGATAATGAGGAGATCAAGAGAGTAAACACAGAATTCCGGAATATCCAGGCCCCTACCGATGTATTGTCTTTTCCGATGATCCCTTTCGAAACCCCGGCAGACTATTCTGTAGTGGAAGAGGATGAATCTTATTTTGATCTGGACAGTGATGAACTCCTGCTGGGAGATATCATGATCTCAGTGCCGAAAGTTTTTGCCCAGGCAGAGGAGTACGGACATAGTGTTACAAGAGAATTCTGCTTTCTGGTTGCCCACAGCATGCTCCATCTTCTTGGGTATGATCATATGACAGAGGATGAGGCGAAAGTCATGGAAGCCAAGCAGGCGAATGCACTTAAAGAGCTGGGTATCAATCGATAAGACAGATCGGAAGACAGCGTAACCGCGAAAAAAGTTAAGCGGAAGATCTTTCCGCCGGAAGAAAAGGAGGTAATATATGAGAACGAAAAAGACAGGTATTCTGGCAGGTATTATGACAGCATGCATCTGTGTCGCTCAGAGCGTCCCTGCATTCGGAGCACAGCAGGATCTGGTAGGCTTTGAGCCGAATACAGGCAGTCAGGCAGAAACACAGGTAAAGAGCTATCTTACCGGTGAGAATGTTCCCGAGAGCATCGGACGCCGGCGGCCGGTTGCCGTTATGATGGGCAACAACAGTTCCGGTGCGCCGCAGAGTGGGATCAATCATGCCGGAGTTGTGTATGAAGCTCCGGTAGAGGGAAACATTACCCGTCTTATGGGAATTCTTGAAGATTACGATCAGCTGGAACGGATCGGGTCTGTACGCAGCTGCCGCGATTATTATCTCTTTTATGCCAATGAATTCAATGCGATTTACGCGCATTATGGACAGGCGGCTTATGCCCTGCCTTATCTGGAACAGCATGTGATCGACAATCTCAACGGGATCCAGATGGGAAAACTGGCATTTTTCCGGACCAGTGACAGGAAGGCACCTCACAATGCCTATACAGATGCTGCACACCTTCAGGCTGGTATTGATGCCATGGGATACAGCCAGGAATATAAAGAAGACTACGAGGGACATTATCTTTTTGCGGAAGATGGGGTGGAAATCGTACCGGAGGATGGGATCACCGCTAATACAGTGAAACTGGATAATTTCACAGATAACCATCCATGGTATGAATACGATGAGACATCCGGGGAATACAAACGGTTCCAGTTCGGAAAGGAACATGTAGATCAGCTGGATAACCAGCAGATAACCTGCGATAATATTATCCTGCAGTATTCCTCATGCCCGGCTTACGACGGAAACGGATATCTGAACATTGATGCCATTTCCGGAGGAGAAGGTAAGTTTATTACCAGAGGAAAAGCCATCGATATCCGCTGGGAGAAAGATTCACCCTGGGGAATAACTCATTATTATGATGGAAATGAACAGGAGATCCGTTTAAATCAGGGAACTACCTGGGTTGAGATTGTACAGAACGACAGGATTGATTCTGTCACATATCAATAGAAAGCGGGAAGCGTATACAGCGAATCAGAGCCCGTATCATATAAAGAAAAAAGCAGATCCGGACAATAATATGGTTGGCCGGATCATGCAGTGAATATACAGGTATCAGGAGAATTGGAAACATGAATGCAAATTACAGAGAACGTCTGAAAGACAAGAAACGTATCGTAATCAAGATCGGATCTTCATCTTTGATCCATTCAGAAACAGGAAGACTGGATTTTCGTAAACTGGAGATCCTTGCAAGAGAACTCAGTGATCTTCACAACCAGGGGAAAGATGTGGTTCTGGTATCTTCCGGAGCCATTGCTGTGGGAGCAGCAGCTCTGGGAATGAAGGGAAAACCTGCTGAGCTTGAAAAGAAACAGGCATGTGCGGCAGTTGGCCAGGCCAGACTGATGACTATCTATCAGAAACTTTTTGGAGAATACAATCAGATGGTGGCGCAGATCCTGATGACCAAGAATACTATGGTCAATAATACCAACCGCAGGAATGCTCAGAATACCTTTAATCAGCTTCTGGCAGAGGGCGTGATCCCTATTGTAAATGAGAATGACTCTGTCTCTTCCTATGAATTCCAGAATCTGGTAAAATTCGGAGATAATGATACACTTTCTTCTGTAGTTGCGGCTCTGATCGGCGCGGATCTTCTGATCCTGATGTCTGACATTGACGGACTTTTCACGGACGATCCCAATTCCAATCCTGATGCCCGGTTTATTGACATTGTAGAAAATATGGATGACAATATGAGAAAACTTGGAAAATCTTCCACAGGAAGCAATGTGGGAACCGGTGGAATGGCAACCAAACTTACCGCTGCGATCATTGCAACAGCAGCCGGAGCGGACATGGTTATTGCCAATGGAAATGATTTCCATAATATCCACAGGATCGTGGAGGGTAAGAACTGCGGAACTTTGTTTGTTGGAAACAAGAAGGAAGAATTCTTCCTCATTGATTATATTGAGAAACTGCTGTAAGGAGAATAATTATTATGATGGACAATATCAAGATCGACAGAATCAACGCACTGGCACATAAACAGAAAAGTGTAGGCCTCACGGAAGAGGAAAAAGTAGAACAGGCGAAGCTGCGCAAAGAGTATCTGGATGCGGTAAAGGGAAGCCTTCGTGCACATCTGAATAATATCGATATCAAAGAAAAGGATGGCAGTATCACCAACCTGGGAGAAAAATATGGAAGAAAAAAAGGAAATTAGAAAAAGAATCTTTAAAGCCAGAAAAGAACATGATGATGCCTGGATTCAGGAAAAAAGCCATGTGATCACAGAGACACTGACGAAACTTCCGGAATACAGAAACGCAGAGCGGATCATGGCATATGCAGATTACAATCATGAAGTGATCACCCGTTATATGATCGAGCAGGCATGGAAAGATGGCAAAGAAGTGGCTGTACCGAAGGTATTCGGGAAAGATATGATATTTTATAAACTGACGGATTTTTCACAGCTGGAATCCGGTTATTTTGGAATTCCGGAGCCAAGGGAAGACGGAGAAACTGTTTCATGGGAAGATGCCATGATGATCATGCCGGGAGTTGCATTTGATGAGAAATGTGACCGTGTAGGCTATGGCGGCGGTTTTTATGATCGATTTCTGGAGAAACATCCGGGAATCTGCAGAGTTGCGGTAGGTTTTTCCTTCCAGATCCTTCCGGAAGTTCCCACAGAACCGACAGATATCCGGCCACAGGTTGTTGTTACCGAAGAAAAGATCTATCGCGATATGCAGTAAAATGCTGAAATGCAATAAAGAGACAGAAAGAAAGGCAGGAGTATTTGAAATGAATGAAATGCTTGAAAAACTGGGACAGAATGCAAAAGATGCAGAGACCGTTCTTCGAAATCTTTCTACAAATGATAAAAACAAAACCCTTGAAGCTGCAGCAGCAGCTCTTGTGGAGCACACAGAAGAAATTCTGAAAGCCAATGCCCTGGATGTGGAAAACGGAAGAAAAAATCAGATGTCAGAGGGCCTCATTGACCGTCTGATGCTGACACCGGAGCGTATTGAGGGAATGGCAGACGGACTTCGCCAGCTTACAGGTCTTGAAGATCCGATAGGAGAAGTTACCGGCATGAAAAAACGTCCCAACGGACTTATGATCGGACAGAAACGGGTACCACTAGGCGTGATCGGAATCATTTATGAGGCACGCCCAAATGTAACTTCTGATGCGTTCGGACTTTGCTTTAAAACCGGAAATGTTGTCATCCTGAAAGGTGGAAGTGATGCCATTCATTCCAATACCGCGATTGTGGAATGTATCCGTGAAGCCGTGAGATCCTGCGGGATTACTGAGAATGCGATCCAGCTGATCGAAGATACTTCCAGGGAGACAGCAGCAGAATTTATGAAGATGAACGCATATGTAGACGTTCTCATACCACGGGGAGGACGAGGCCTGATCAAAGCGGTCGTAAACCAGAGCACGATTCCGGTGATCGAGACAGGAACCGGCAACTGCCATATTTATGTGGATGAAACCGCAGATCTTCAGATGGCTGCTGATATTGTGATCAATGCCAAAACACAGCGTGTAGGTGTGTGCAATGCCTGCGAATCTCTTCTTGTAAACCGCAAGGTAAAGGACGCTTTTCTTCCGGTTCTGGCAGAGCGCCTGAAAGAGAAGCATGTGGAAGTGCGTGCGGATAAAGATGCCGGTGCACTGATGCCGGAATCTGTTCCTGCGACAGAAGAAGACTGGGGAACAGAATATCTGGATTATATTCTTTCTGTAAAAGTAGTGGATTCTGTAGAGGAAGCCATTGCACATATTAATAAATATAATACAAAACATTCAGAGGCGATCATTACCAATGATTACAGCCATGCTCAGAAATTCCTGGATGAGGTAGATGCGGCGGCCGTTTATGTGAACGCATCCACGCGGTTTACCGATGGAAATGAATTTGGGTTTGGTGCAGAGATTGGAATCAGCACTCAGAAACTTCATGCACGAGGACCAATGGGACTTCTTGCACTGACGACAACCAAATATATCATTTACGGAAACGGACAGGTCCGTCCGTAAGCGGATGCCCGGTAAAGCGGAGTGTTGCATCCGCTTTACTTTTTTTGGACGGTGTGCTATACTTTTTCTGATTATTGAATTGAATAGACAGATCAACTCGAACAGGAGGACTTATAAATGAAAAAAAAGCAACTTTTTGCAGTCCTGCTTGCCGGTTCCATGACAGTGGGAATGGCACCTGCCGCAGCATTTGCTGCTGAAGATACAGGCGCAGCAGCTGCCGAGGCCCAGGCTGCAGAGGAGAATACAGGAGCTGCAGATGGCACAGAGTTTGATGCCCAGACAAATGTAGACGGAGCGGACAGCCAGCAGGAAGATACAGATGGACAGGCGGATGCTCAGACTGATACAGATGCCGGGGCACAGGCTGCAGCAGATGCTGAGGCCCAGGCAGCAGCAGAAGCGCAGGCTCAGGCAGAAGCAGAAGCACAGGCTCAGGCCGAGGCTGCCCAGCAGCAGCTGGAACAGGAACAGGCGGCGGCTGCTGCGGAGACAGCGGAGCAGGGAACTGTGGTAAAAAGTGAAGAAGAACTTCAGAAAGTTATCAATGAAGCTCCGGAACTGAGTGATACGACGAATGTACAGGAGTCAGATCTTACAAAGATTATTATCAGTGGAACGATTCCCTTTACAAACACTGTTACAATTCCGGCAAATAAAGGAATTGCAATTGTCGGAGAAGATGAGAATGCCAAAATTGAGCGTGCGGACAGCTATGCCGGCAATCTTTTCGAGGTAAACGGTATCCTTTACATGGCAAAGAGAGATGTTGCGGAAGGAGCCGGAACACTCTCTGTTGATGGTTCCGTTGAAGGTGAAACACAGGTGACAGGTTCTCTGGTCCATGTAGCATCCGGTGCGAAATTTGCCATGACAACAGGCATTACTCTTACCAATAATACGACAACTGCAAGAGGAGCAGCTATTTTTAATGAAGGTGGAACTGTTCAGATCACAGGCGGTCAGATCAGTAACAATCATTCTGATGGTGGAGCTGTCTACAGTACAGGTATGATCCTTGTAAAGAAAGGTGACGGAGCAGCAGATACTGAGCCAACGATCACCGGAAATACAAAGACAGACGGCCAGACAGCAGCCAATGTAGTGCTTGCAGGTACAGACGGAAAAATTGTTGTCAATGGAGAGATCACGTCTCCACAGATCGGTTTTTCTGTAGAAAATGCGGCAGAGAATTATGTTGCTATCGCAAAATCTGAAGATGTCACAGATGAAGCTTTTAAAGCAGCGCTTGGCGTTCTGGCTCCACACTATGAGGGAGATAAGAATTTTAAAGTAGATACCACTACAGGAGTACTCGTCTCCAACAGACCGACCGTTAAGATTACAGGCTCTACATGGGAGAACGGTTCAACTACCGCAACAGCAACGATCACCTCAGATAAAGCTGGTACATACTACTATAAATGGGTTGCAAAAGGTGCAGCAGCTCCATCCATAGATGACGCCACTGAAGGCGTAGCGATCGCAGCTGGAGAAACAGCAAGCGTTTCTCTTAAGAACCTTACAGGCAGCGTAGTTGATCTTTATGTATGGGTAAAAGCAAATGATGGATCTGTAAATGCAGAGCCTGCAAAAAAGACCATCAAACAGACTGCGGCTACGGTTACCAAACCGGTTATAAAAGCCGTTGGTTCCAAGTGGTCAGGCCGTACAAAGGTATCCGTAACCCTGAATACTACCAAAGCAGGAACTTGCTATTATAAATGGGTAGTACGTGGTAAAACTGCAAAAAATGATAAAAAGAACAAAGTTGATGTTTCCAAAGCCGGTAATTTCTCAGTTCCGTTGGATAAGCTTGATTCCAAGAACAAGATTGATCTTCTGGTATGGTTCGTGGATAAAGACGGACAGGAAGTATCCAAGAGGATCAAACTGCTTGAATCCAAACGTCCGAAAGAAGCCACTACCACGAAAGCATCTCTCCGTTGGACCGGATTAAGCTGGCGTGATCATTCTTCCGCTACGGTTACCTGTATCATCGGCGCAGATGGTGTATGTAACTACACCTGGAAAGTAAAAGGATCCGATAAAGACGGTGGAAGCGGAAGCATAAATATCAAAGCCGATAAATCATTCAATATCGAACTTAACAATCTTCCGGATAAAGAAATTGAAGTATACCTTACAGCGAAAGATTCCAAGGGAAAAGATATTTATTTACAGCCAACGATCAATGGTGTTGTAAAAACAGCAAAATCCTTTAAGATTACACTGTCTCAGTCTTCAAGACCGGCAACTCCGACACCAACACCAACCAATGCACCTGGAGCATTTACTCCACCTGTAACAGACAGTATTGTGCAGGGACTGGATGATGCATTGCAGTTCTATCCGAATACCTTCTATGATTTTACGGTCATTGGTGCAGGAACTACGAATGACAATCCTGGTGAGGGTGATGTGAAGTGGGTTCCACTTTACTGGAGCACTGCTGCCAATCCAACTGCCAAACAGCAGCATACAGCATGGAAGATCGGCTCTACCAAGGGAATTAAAAAAGCAGATACTTACAATCTGTATGTATTCTTCCAGAAATATGTTTACACCAATGGTAACTGGCAGCCGCTTGATACCATCGAGTCTGCGGTATATCAGTTCAAATCTGCAGAGTTAACTCCGTCGGGAACTCCTGGTGCGGATGGCACAGGTGGAACAGATGGTCAGACAGGTACAGATCCGGATGCAACGGTAACAGGAGAGGCATCAGCAACTTCCTCCAACGGAGGTAATGGAAGTACTTCCAGAAGTGCAGTATCCACAGCTGATAATTCACCGATCGGAACGATGTCAGCACTTGCCGTGGCATCACTTCTTGCAGGCGGATATGTAATTGTGAGAAGAAGAAAAAAAGATATCTGATCACGGAATAGGATAACAAAGATATAACAAAAATCACCGTTTTCTCAATCTTCAGAGAAGCCGGTGATTTTTTGTCAGATATATGATTGTTATTCGGTTATGAGCAAGTAGCGAGTACGGATTGCGAATATCCGTTTGACAAGTTTTGTTCAATGAGCAGAAACCATCAGTTGCAGAGCATGGTTACAGATTTTTCTTCTTATAGATAAACCAGGAAGCGGCAATGCTGAATGCAACAAGATAAGCTGCCAGGATCAGAATACTGATGTAGTTTACCGCACCGCCGGAAGCGATGGTACGGATCAGATGGCTGGTCTGCGACAAAGGAAGTGCAGCCACGAAATTGCCGAGAAATCCCGGAATCTTTTCTGTAGAGAAGAATGTGTTACACAGAAAAGCCATTGGCATAATGATATAGTTGGAAAAACGGGGCACATCCGCATGATTTTTCGCAAGGAAAGAAACGACAACTCCAATTGCGGAAAATACAGCACCATTTAAAAACATTACCAGCAGAGACCATCCATTGAAGACCAGTCCCGTTCCAATGGGCATAGTCAGCAGAAGAATGATCCCGCCTGCATAAAGACCGCGGAGACTGCCACCGATGATCTGACCTGCAATAAACTGCCACAGAGGAGTTGGCGAGATCATGACCTGGTCAAATGCCTTCTCGTAAAGACGCTGTACGTTTAAGTTTTGGGCAATTGCATTAAAACTTCCGTTCATAGTAGTCAGTGAAACGACTCCGGGGATCAGGAAGTTCAGATAAGGTTCCCCGTGGGAAGAGGTCTGTATTCCCATTCCGAAAACAATAAGATACATTAAAGGTGCGATCATGGCAGCCAGTGTGATCTTATAAAAATCTCTTCGAAATTCTACCCATTTTTCCCATAAAATAGTAAGTATTCCCATGATATTCATCGTCCATTCTATTAGTAATATGATATATGGCAGATCATCGCTGCATCAGGTGTCTGCCTGCACGTTCTACAAAAACATCTTCCAGAGTTGTTTCACGAAGGGTACACTGCCCGTCCAGAGAGGACAGAAAAGCAATAGCATCAGCTCTGCTGTGAAAATAGTGGCTTTTGGGACCTTCGGGAGTTTCCTGGTCAACGGTATATTTACCCAGACTTTCGATCAGACCGGAGGGCGTGTTGATCTCTTCCAGCTTGCCGTGATCCATAAGCGCTACCCGGTTGCAGAGAGACTGAGCTTCCTCCATATAATGAGTGGTTAAAAGAATGGTAAGATTTTTTCCGTTGAGCTGACGGAGAAGATTCCACATCTGCCGCCTGGAGAGCGCATCCATTCCTGCAGTAGGTTCATCCAGAAGAAGAATTTCGGGACTTGTGAGAAGAGCGCGGCATACCATGAGTTTTCGTTTCATTCCTCCGGAAAGCTTACGTACCGTACGTTTTCGAAAAGGAAGAAGTCCGCAGAAATCCAGAAGTTCTTCTGTTTTTTCTTTGATTTCTTTCCTGGGCATGAAATAAAGACGTCCCTGATATTCCATGATCTCATCCATATTCATATCCTGACGCATGGAATATTCCTGTGTGATCACACTGATCTTACGTTTCAGATCCGGTCGGTTGCGTCCCAATGTCTGTCCATTGATCAGGATCTCTCCGGCAGTGGGCAGAAGCAAAGTGGAAAGCAGACTGATCGTAGTAGTTTTGCCGGCACCATTGGGACCAAGAAGTCCAAAAAATTCGCCGGTTTCTATGCGAAGATCCAGAGAATCCACAGCAGTAAAACTGTCGAAGGTTTTGGTGAGATTTTTAGTTTCGATCATCTCTGTTCATTCCTTTCGTTTGTACACAAATTTCTCTCTATTATACTTGAAAGCAGGGAACATTTCAACAGGCGGAAGGGTTCTTTACAGAAAACATGCATTGTGCTATAGTGATACAAAAAGACGGGAAAATGGAGAGAAAAGAAATGAAATACATGATAAAGATAATGCCGGTACTGTTTCTCGCACTGATGCTGGCAGGACCGGTATCTGTGGCTGCGGCGCAGAAGGAAAATGGAATAGAAACAGATCTGGAGGATGGGGAATATTCCATACAGGTAGATCTGGAAGGCGGCAGTGGAAAAGCCAGTGTATCTTCTCCAACACTGATGCTGGTGAAGAATGGCAGAATGTATGCACAGCTTCAGTGGAGCAGTTCCAATTATGATTACATGATCGTTGGCGGAGAGAAGTTCCTGAACGAAAGTGAAGAGGGCAGAAATTCCGTATTTACCATACCGGTTACTGCGTTGGATGATAAAATGGAAGTGATCGCAGATACACTGGCCATGGGGGCACCTCATGAAATTGATTATACGCTGACTTTTTATGAGGCTTCCATTGGATCAAAGGGGCAGCTGCCCCAGGAAGCCGCCAAGAGAGTGGTTGCGGTTGCCATGGTGATCATTGTAGGTGGCGGAATCCTGAATTGTTTTGTGAATAAAAGGAATCGGTGTTAAGATACCGGTTCTTTTTTTATGCTTTCCCGCATACATAGATAATAAAATGACGGAAAGATCGGGGGAAAGAAAAGATGGAAACAGTACAGGAAAAAAACTATGAAAATATTTATTATCTGCTCTGGGAAGCGGCTCAGAGATATCAGAAATTCACACAGTTCCGTGTGATCGGAAAAAGCCACGATGACCGGATGATCCCCATGTTTGAAATAGGAACCGGAGATCTGTGTATTTTCTGTATAGCTGGTTTTTCCGGAACAGATGGGCAGATGTCGGACAGGCTTGCGGAAACAGCAGTGGAACTTTGCCGGAATTATGAGTGTGGATGGACTGTTCAGGAATTTTATGAGGTGAGAAAACTTCTGGATCAGACAAGACTTTGTATTATTCCGGTAGTGAATCCGGATGGATATGAGATCTGCCGAAAAGGCTATGGAACTGTGCGTAATCCAATCTTTCGGCAGATGCTGAAAATGCAGGATGTTCCCTGTGATGAATTTGTGTGCAATGCCAGGGGAATGGATCCGGCTTTAAATTTTCCGACCAGTTTTTGCAACAGAAAAAAGATACACCAGCAGCCGGCAAGTGAAAATGAGACAAAAGCACTGATACGCATCTTTCAGGAATATACAAGCAGGGGGCTTCTGGTTTTTTGCAGTTCAGGAAAAAAGATCATCTATTACAGGCAGGAACAGGGATTTTCTGCTGGTCAGAAAGGCTATCGCCTGGCGCGTCATCTGAAAAAATGTACAAGAGGAAAACTGGAACGATATTCTATGGATTATGAGAAACAGTCGGACCGCAGAAATATGGGAAGGCCTGAACAGTTTTATGGCGAAACAATACATCAGCCGGCTTTTCGAATCGAAATTCCGGTTACAGGAAAAAACAGAGAAGAGGAGAAAAAAGAAATACAGGAGATCATGATGATTCCGCTGGAGTGCATTTATTCTCTTACGCAACAGTAATTGCCGGGAACTGCCGGAGTAAAAGACTGTGGCAGTTCCTTTCTGGAATTCTCTGGAAAGTCGGAATTTATGGTCGAATTTTGTCGGACGAATTTCGTTGACTTATCAGCAGTCCGGTTTTATAATAACAACATCTGAAACAGATCTTATTTTTATCTATAAGCGTCTTTATAAGACGAACTTTTCGGAACGGTTCCGTTCCATATGATATCCACAATTTTTATTGCGAAACAGACAGAAAGCAGGTTTTTATGGACCAGTATATTTGGGGCCGGTCGCCGCCAGATCTTTCGGACGATCGGGATAAAAAACTTCTTTTCCCACAGCAGGAAATCTTTGTCAAAATAGTATATAAAACAGAATATAGAAATGAAAATATTGTTTCGATGTATATTTAATGCAGCTTTGTTTTTGATGCTCATAGTTGCTATGGTACTTCTCCTTCCGGGTCTTTTCGGGATACGCCCATATGTGGTTTATTCCGGATCCATGGAACCGAAGATTCCAACAGGAGCCGTTGTTTTTACAAAAGAAGGAGCGTATTCCCCTGAAACGGGAGATATTATCACATTTCATAATGAAGATACCGTTGTTACACACAGAGTTGTGAAGAAAGAAGAAGGTACCTTTATCACAAAAGGCGACGCCAACAAGAACGCAGATCCGATTCCTGTGGCAAAGTCGCAGATCATCGGGCGGGTGGTCTTTTGCCTGCCTTATCTGGGCTATATCATATATTTTCTGAAAGCCCGGATCCCATTTACTGCCGTATGTATTATGGCAGGTCTGTCAGTGATCTCTGATCTGGCATATACCCCAAAAAAGAATAAAAAAAATTGCATGGAGGAATGAATTTATGATGAAAAACAGAAAAATGGTAAAAGGAATCGCGCTTGGAGCAATGATCGCAGCACTGGCAGCTGGAGGAACTGCGGCATATCTTACAGATTTTGAAACAACTACCAACAGTTTTACAGTGGGTAAAGTAGATATTGAACTGGATGAACCAGGGTGGAAACCGGAAGAGAATACAAAGATTGTTCCTACTCAGGTGATCAAAAAAGATCCATATGTAAAGAATGTTGGCGTAAACGAAGCGTTTGTGTATCTGGAGGTGTCGGTGCCTGTCAGTGAAGTAATTACCGCGGCTCAGGACGGGACCAGAAATGCCCTGGCAAAAACAGAACTTTTCAGTTATGCAAAGAACAATGACTGGACACAGCTGGAAAAAAAGGAAATCGGACAGAATATGGTGTATACCTACGCTTACAACCATATTTTAAATCCGGGAGAAAAAACAACAACACTGTTTGACACAGTAACTTTTGCCAATATCATTGAAGGACAGCTGGATACACAGCAGCTGGATATGCCGGTGCGTGCTTATGCGATTCAGTCCATGAATACCGGGGATGACAGTACAACTGTTCTGGAACAGGCCAAGGCTGCATATCAGAAATATGTAAATCAGAATAAAGGACAGGCTGGTGGTGTCACCAGATGAAAAATCTGAAAATTTCTGTATGTTTTTTTCTTACTGCCGGTTTTCTTTTGACAGCAGGAACAGCTGCATATCTTTCCGCTTCTGATCAGAAAGTAAATACACTGGCAGTAGGACATGTGACAACAGAAATAGAAGAAAATTTTCCGGATCCGACTCCGACACCAGTGGAAGAGAATCCCTCCTATATTAAAGAAATCTGGGCAGGAAACTTTTCCGGTGGTGAAAGAGGATTTCATGCGGATTGTTATGTGAGAATGGCTCTTTCCTACTCCAATTATGATGTTGGAAAAGGGGTGGAACTTCTTGGACTGGATACAGTAAACTGGCTGTATAACAATGAAGACGGGTATTATTACTATCGAAATGTTGTCACGGAAGGAGAGAAAACCACACCTTTATGCAGCGGATTCCGCATTGATTCGTCTAAGATCGATGATACATATAAGGACAGTATTACTGACTTTGAGATCAATGTGTATGAAGAATCGGTTCAGGCAGAAGGATTTTCTGATTTTGAAAGTGCCTGGAACTATTTTAAAAACCCGATATCTGCAGATACAGAGAGGAGTGAAAAGCTTGAAGAAATTTCTTAAATGGATACTGGCGGGAATTCTGACAGCTGGCAGTATTGCAATGTGTGTATCTGCGTATGGAAAATTTTCGGATTCAGTAACTGTGACGAACCATATTTCTACCGGTGATATCAATATTTCGATGAAAGAACTGGAAAAAAAGAATGGAAAAGAAATTTTGTATCAGAATCAGAAAATGGTCCTTCCTGGTGACAGGATATCCAAAATCCCAAGGATCACAAATCGTTCGGAACCGTGTTGGGTAAGAGTGAAGATCACGTATGCAGATAACCTGGAAAACCGAAAAGGATTAAATGACACCAATCTGACGGGAATGCCGAAATACTGGGTAAAAAAAGGTGCGTATTTTTACTGTACCAGAAAGCTGGAGCAGGGAGAAAGCGCAGATATCTTTACCGGAGTGACAATACCGGAAGAATGGACAGAACCTTATCAGGAGAAAAAACTGGGGATCACGATCGTGGCAGATGCCATTCAGGCTGCAAATTTTTCACCGGATTTTAATGCTATGTCGCCCTGGGGAAATCAGGAGATCCTGCGATGCATACATGATACCAACGGCCGGGTTGTAAAACGGAAGAGTCAGGTTAAGCTCAGGGTAGTATTTGAGAGAGACGCACATAAACTGATCGCGGCTCCGGAAGATTTCTTTGCAGGATTTTCTGCGGCAATGCCGGGAGATGTTCTTGAGGATTCTGTTAAGATCAAAAATGCAACGGAAAATACGGCGGAGATTTTTTTCCGCACTTCAGCGGAATGTAAGTCTGTGAAAGATCAGGAATTTCTGAAAAAGTTAAAGCTTGTGATATCAATGGATGGAAAGAAACTGTATTCCGGAGATCTTTTGGCTGTTTCTCTGAATAAAGCTGTTTCGCTGGGAATATTCCAACCGGGAAAATCCGGAGAAATGAAGTTCCAGATTACAGTTCCATCAGAGCTTAATAATGATTTTGCACTTCGTAACGGGGATGTAAAATGGATATTTTCCGTAGAAGAAGATCAAAAAGAAAAAATACAGCCATCTCAAACTCCTGCCGGGCAGTCCGAAAAAGAAGAAAATTCTGATGGATATTCTAGGAAAACAGAAACTTCTTCCGGGAAAACAGCTCCGGTAAAAACAGGAGATGATACAGGAATCCGATTTTTCCTGATTTTGGAAGGAGTGGCCCTTCTTGCCGGAATTCTGGTACTCAGGAAAGGAGGAAGAAAAAATTGAAAAGAAAAATAACCGGTACATTGCTGGCACTGCTGATCTCTGGTTCCTCCATAGTTGCTTCTGCCAGTACGGTTATGGGAATCTCTTCAGAATATCTGCCAGAGATAGAGGAAGCTGTGGAAAATGAAGATCCAGAAGATGGTGGATCAGAAACAGAAAGTATACAGCAGGAACAAAATGTAGTTTCTGATACAGAAGAAACACTGGCACAGGGTGATTCCGAAACAGAGATTTCGGAAAATAAACAGTCTGGAAATTTTTCTGAAAATGATAAGAAAACAGCAGAAATTTTTTCAGAAGAAGAGCAGCAGTCCGGTGAGGAAGCGGATTTTGCGGTCTTTTCGGAGGAAAATGCAGATCTTCTGACCGGAAACAGCGAAGAAGCACAGGAACTGATCCAGGATATTGAAAATGGAGAAATGATTGCGTTTTCACCGGCTCTTGCGGAGAGTTTTACGCAGACGGAAAGTGCACAGGTAACGGCAGACGACAATGAGACTCTTGCGGTTACTGCGTTGGGTGCTTCTCAGTACTACCTGGATGTCTGGACAAGAGTTTACTGTGATGAAATCTGGACAGCTGCAAATGATTTCTGGGGATCCGGAAACCAGACCCGCATGGGCTGCACTTATCGATCCGTACACTATGTAGATGATACGGGAGCAGAAAAAGTTTCTCCTTTATATTGTCTGAAAGCCACAAAAGATGGCGTGGACAGCACTACACTGAAAAATGATGCAGTCAAAGTGCTGAAAAATTCTACAGTTCAGAAACTGCTGTATTTTGGATATGGCGGTCCGGGAGATCTGGGAATCAGTTATGATCCATCCTGCGGTCACATAAACTGGTCGAAATGGCAGAATCGATATGTTTTTACACACATTGCTCTTTCTAAAGCATATTTTAATGATTGTGGCTATGCGACAGAAACTGAGGTGGAGCATGTGGGAATCAACCGTTTCCTGAATAAGATCAGGACATTGACGATTCCACCCAGAAATAAAGCTGCTTTGTCTGTTTATGGAGAAAACGGCTGGATATCTGCAACTGGTCAGACAATTCCACTTAGTGTATTTCGATCGAGGCCGGACAATCTGCCGTATATACCGAATAGTATGAAAAACGGATTTCAGATGAGCCCGCTTTTGAAAATAACAGATGGAGGAAAAGCGGGAAATGGGATTATAATAACCAGGCCGGCCACAGCAACCTGGCAGCTTGCCTATTGGGAAAGTGCAGCAGACCGGGAAGCACATCTGACAAGTCCGAATATGATGAGTGGTACAAGTCTGACTCTGAAAGATGGGGCCCGCTTTTACCTGATCTTTCCACTGGAGACGTCAGCATCACAAAAGTATTCCTGTAAAATGCTGTTACAGCCGGTTTCTTATATTCTGGTAGATGGAAAATCACAGACAGGAAAAGATGGAGTGCAGGATTTTGGAGCATACGTATATCAGGGAACAAGAGGACAGCTCACGTTTTCAATGAAACCATCTGGTTACGGAAATGTAAAAATTACCAAGACAGAGGCTAATACCGGAAAAAAGATTGCAGGTGCACAGTATGCGATCTATGCGGCAGAAGCATTGAAGTCCGGTTACCGTACCAGATATAAAAAAGATCAGAGGATAGAGATCGGAACCACAGATAAAACGGGAGTTTACACATTTTCCAAATTGATTCCGGGTAAATATTATGTGAAAGAAATAAAGGCACCAACAGGCTATCTCTTAAGCACAGCGATTAAAAGTTTTACTGTTTTATCCGGAAAAACAACGGCTGTAAGTGTGACAGATATTATGGATATCAGTGGAACAGTTGTTATTACAAAAAAAGATGGTGATACCGGAGATCCGCTTGCCGGTGCGGCATTTACTTTATATGAATGGAGCAAGAAGACAGGAAGTTATGGAAAAACCGGAAAAGCACTGACTTATGACAAACAGAAGCGAACCTATAATTCGGAAAAATTTTCTTATACGGAGGATAATCAGGGAAAATTCCGCATCCGTGAGACAAAAGCACCTGTAAATTATACTGGAAACTGGCAGAAAGATATCAGGCTGACAGAGCCAGGAACAGCTAAAACCTTTACCTTTGAAGCCCTGAATTATCAGAAAAATAAAAGGAAAATTGAAATCCGGAAAACGGATGAAGAAAACGGAGATATTCTGGAAGATGCAGAGTTTACGCTGTATGAATACAGTGCTGCCAGGAAAGCGTATAAGACAACAGGAACAGTTCTGCAATATGACAGTGAACAGCAGCTTTATGTCAGTGAAGAACTTTTGCAGACAGCTGATAATACCGGAAAATTTAAAATAACAGAAACCAGGAATCCGAAAGGATATGAAGGAAAATGGGAACAGGAAGTAGATATATCAGATGAAAGCGTAAGTCTTTTTCTGGAAGTACAGAATAAAAAAGTACCAGAATATAAGGGAGTTATCCGCCTGAAAAAAACAGATGTATATACTGGAGAGCCGCTTACCGGAGCGGAATTTACAGTTTATCAGTGGAACCAGGAAAAGAAAGCCTATGAAGATGATCTGGGCGAAAAGAGAATTTTAAGATATGACAGCGACAGAGAATCGTACTATACGGAAGAACTTCTGATCACAGAGGAAAACGGTGGGAAGTTCCGGATCGTGGAAACAAAAAATCCGGAGAACTACAAAGGCAATTATGACAAAACCGTTGTTTTTGAGAAAAAAGAAGGTGTGTTGACGAGTGAGATTTTTCTGCAGGCCGAAAATACACCTGTGATCCTGCCTTTTGGAACGATTACTGTAATGAAGAAAATAAAAGAAGCGGATATTATCTGGGCGCATGGAAATCCAACATTTTTCTTTTCTGTAGAAGGAACAGATCTGGCGGGCGTTTCTCATCATTATGAAGATTATGTGACTTTTGTGCCAGACAGTTACGAAGTGGATGAAAATGGCTATGCCGTTGCCGCAGTTACATTTCAGAATATTCCCCTGGGTCAGTATACAGTCTGGGAAAAACCTGTTTTACGGTACTATCTGAAAGAAGTCCTGGCAAATACAGAAAATGTCCGGATCGTGAAAGAAGCAGAGGCAGCCTATGGAAAAGATCCAAAAGAAATTGCCACAGGTGTTGCTGCCTTAACAATGGAAAACAGAGAGGCATCTCTTACTTTTGTGAATGAAAAAGCCAGATATGACAGGTATTCTCACAATGACTGTATAAAAAATACGATTCCCTTACTGTTTTCATAAGAAAGAGACCGGGAGAATAGAAGCAAAGAGCTTTTGTTCTCTTCGGTCTGTTTTGGGATTTCTGGCATATTTCAGGACAGAAGCCTTTAAAATAGAACAGAGAGAATTTTATAGGAGTGAGTTTATGAAATACAGCAGGATCAAAAAGAGTATAGTGGTATGGAGCATAGCACTGAATTTTATTTTCAGCCCTCTTGGTGTCCGGGGAGAACCTGACGAAACGCTGGAAAATTCAAATCAGAACCTTATTGAAGCACCAGGTGCGGTACTGATGGAGAAAGAGACAGGCACAGTGATCTATTCCAGAGATCCGGATACGAAAAGAAGCCCTGCAAGCATTACAAAAATTATGACGCTGATCCTGATCTTTGATGCCATTCGGGATGGCAGGCTGCATTTGGATGATACGATCACGACAAGCGCTTATGCGAAATCCATGGGCGGTTCCCAGGTATATCTGGAAGAAGGGGAAACACAAAAAGCAGAAACCATGATCAAATGTATTGTGATCGCATCCGGAAATGATGCCAGCGTGGCAATGGCAGAACATCTTGCAGGGACTGAGCAGACCTTCGTGGAACAGATGAATCAGAGGGCAGAGAAACTTGGCATGAAGAACACACATTTTGTGGATTGTTGTGGGTTGACAGAATCAAAAGATCATTATACCACTCCTTATGATATTGCACTTATGAGCCGGGAACTGATCAGTCGGTATCCGGAAGTTCTTACATATTCGTCGGTATGGATGGAAGATATTACCCATGTAACCAGAAAAGGTTCCTTCAAATTTACTCTGACGAATACAAATAAACTGCTTCGGAGTTATGAAGGATGTATGGGACTGAAAACAGGAAGTACCAGTATTGCTAAATATTGTCTCAGTGCAGTGGCAAAAAGAAACGGGATTACACTGATCGCTTCTGTGATGGCAGCGCCGGACCCCAAAACAAGATTTCGTGATGCGGCTGCCCTTTTAAATTATGGTTTTTCAAAATGTATATTATATACAGATGATGTACCGGAAAAATTGAAACCTCTGAAGATCCGAAAGGGAGTAAAGCAGGAAGCCAGTCTTGTCTATAAAGGAAAATTCCGATATCTCAGTACAGATGGAACAAAACCGGATCATGTGAAAAAGAAAGTGGTTCTTCCAGAAGAACAGACTGCTCCGGTGAAAAAAGGAGAAAAAGCCGGAAAACAGGAATACTATCAGAATGGAAAGAAAATAGGAAGTATTGATATCCTGTATGGAGAGACAGTACAAAAAGCGGATTATCACGACTGGCTGAAATGTGCGGCATGGGAATATCTTTTATAGGCAGCATTTTGTAAATGCAAACATGTTTTTGACAAAAATGCCTGACAGGATGTATAATAAAGCGGATTGGAGAAATAACAGAACAGAGAAGGGATTTTGCATGAAAGAGATCAGAACAGAAGATGCAGTAGGATACATTCTGTGCCATGATATCACACAGATCATAAAAGATGAAAAAAAAGGCGTTCTTTTCAAAAAGGGGCATGTGGTAAAAGAAGACGATATACCGCTTTTGCTCTCAGTAGGAAAAGAACACCTTTTTGTCTGGGAAAAAAAAGAAGGAATCCTTCATGAAAATGAGGCGGCAGAAATTCTTTACAGAATCTGTGCGGGCGATTCCTTGAAAATGCATGGAACAGATATCAAAGAAGGTAAGATAGAAGTGGTATCAGAAATAGATGGTGTTCTGAAGATCCGACGAGAAGCACTTGTGGCAGTCAATTCTCTTGGAGAGATGATGATCGCATCCAGACATGGGGACTTTCCGGTAAAAAGAGGAAATAAGATCGCAGGGACCAGAATTATTCCTCTTGTGATCGAAAAAGAGAAAATGGACGCTGCCAAAGAAGCTGCAGGAGAGTATCCTGTTTTTGATATCCTGCCCTATCATCAAAAAAAAGTCGGTATTGTCACAACCGGAAGTGAGATCAGAAAAGGCCTGATCCGGGATACATTTACTCCTGTGCTGAAAGAAAAACTTTCTGAATTTCCAACTGAAATCATCGGGCAGGTAATGCCGGGTGATGACAAAGCACTGATCACAGAAGAAGTTCTTTCTTTTGCAGATGAGGGGGCGGATCTGATCATCTGTACCGGAGGAATGAGTGTGGATCCTGATGACCGAACCCCCGGAGGAATCCGTGATACGGGAGCGGAGATCATAACTTATGGCGCACCGGTACTTCCGGGAGCAATGCTTCTGGTGGCATATCTGAAACGGAATGGAAGACAGATTCCGGTACTCGGCCTTCCGGGATGTGTCATGTATGCAAAAAGGACAGTATTTGACCTGATCCTTCCGAGAATAATGGCAGATGATAAAATAAAAGCGGAAGAAATTAACGCACTTGGAGAAGGTGGACTCTGTCTGAACTGTCCGGTCTGTACATTCCCGAATTGTGGTTTTGGAAAATAAAATGAAAAAATTCAGAATAAAAAAATACCAGATTTATACGAATAAAATCCGGAATCTGGAAGGGATACGATTTGTTTTACTTGCAGATCTTCATGGATTTTCTTACGGAAGAGATAATGCCGGACTTATTGAAGCGATACGCAGGGAAAAACCGGATGCTGTACTGTCAGCCGGAGATATGGCGGTACGTACCTGTCCGGATACGCTGGTGACTGCATGCAAATTGCTGAAAGAGCTTGCACAGTATTTTCCGGTATATTATGCCCTGGGAAATCATGAATATAAAATGTCTCTTTCAGAAGAAAACGGAAAACAATACAGGATATATGAAAAAACGCTGAAAAAGGCGGGGGTGCATATTCTGAGAAATGAACATGAACATGCGATCCTGAAAGGAAACAGCATCTGTTTCTGGGGGCTGGAACTGCCTATTGAATATTATCATAAGCCAAGATCTCCCAAACTAAAAAAAGAAGTCATGGAAAAACTGATAGGAAAACCGGGAAGAAATGGAATGCAGGTTCTCCTGGCACATAACCCCAAATACGGAAAAACATATTATGAATGGGGTGCAGATATGATCTTGTCCGGACATTATCATGGAGGTGTTGTACGATTCAGTGAGCATTATGGGCTTTCTTCTCCTCAGTATCTGGTATTGCCGCCTTTCTGCTGCGGAGATTTTCATAAGGGAAACCAGCACATGTTTGTCAGTGCAGGACTTGGAGAGCATACGCTTCCTCTGAGGATACACAACCCAAGAGAATTGCTGGTGATTGATGTAAAACCTTCCGAATAAATGAAATGAGGAAATGTTATGGCAATATCTGTTAAATTAAATGTGTTTGAGGGTCCGTTGGATCTGCTGCTGCATCTGATTGACAAAAACAAGATTGATATCTATGATATTCCTATTGTGGAGATCACAGACCAGTATATGGAATATCTGCATTCCATGGAGAAGGAAGATCTTGGCGTTATGAGCGAGTTTCTGGTCATGGCAGCTACTCTTCTGGATATCAAATGCAAAATGCTCCTTCCTAAAGAAATCAACGAAGAAGGTGAAGAGGAAGATCCGAGAGCAGAACTGGTGCAGAAACTTCTGGAATATAAGATGTACAAATATATGTCCTATGAATTAAGGGACAGACTCGGGGACGCGGCAGGAGTTTATTACCGGAAACAGGATCTTCCGGAGAAAGTGCTGCAATATGCACCACCATCTGATCCACAGGAACTCCTGCGGGGGCTGACACTGGAAAAGATGAGTGCGATTTATCAGAGCTTGATCCGCAGGCAGGAAAATAAAATTGATCCTATCCGAAGCAAATTTGGCCGGATCGAAAAAGAAGAAATTTCATTGTCAGACAAACTCCTGGAGATGCGGGACTATGCAAAAGAACATCGTAAATTCAGTTTTCGGCAGCTGATGGAAGATCAGCATTCCAGAGTACAGCTGATCGTTACGTTTCTTTCGATTTTGGAGCTGATGAAAATGGGACATGTTCATGCAGAACAGGCAGATCTTTTTGATGATATTCACATAGAAGTTATCACGGATCCGGAAACATGGAAGAATCTGACAGAGTTTGCGGAAGAATAACACAGCAGGAATGAGGACGATAAGTGGAAATCAAACGAATTGAAGGGGAAATTGAAGCGATTCTTTTTGCAATGGGCGAAGCAGTAGAATTAAGCCGTATTGCCAAAGCAATCCAGCAGGATGTTACAACAACAGAGAATATCATCCGCAATATGATGATTCATTATCAGGAGGAAGAACGGGGAATTCAGATTATTGAATTAGAGAATTCCTTTCAGCTTTGCACAAAAAAAGAATATTACGATTCCCTTATAAGGATTGCTGCACAGCCGAAAAAACCAACGTTGACAGATGTTATGCTTGAGACACTTTCGATCATTGCCTACAAACAGCCTGTCACAAAAGCAGAAATTGAAAAAATCCGTGGTGTGAAATGTGATCATGCCATTAATAAATTGATGGATTATGATCTGGTGAGAGAACTTGGCCGTCTGGATGCACCGGGACGTCCGATCCTTCTTGGAACAACGGAGGAATTTTTGCGCTGCTTTGGTGTTCAGGGCCTTGATGAACTTCCGGAAATGGATCCTGTTCAGCTGGAAGATTTTAAGGCGGAGGCTGAGGAAGAAATTCAGTTGAAACTGGATGTATAGAAAGCAGAAGACATCAACAGATACCAGAATCTGCTGTACAGGGGGAGGATTATGTCCACTTTATAAGCAAAAGAGGAGGAACAGAAAATGCCCACAACTTACACACATGATCTTTTTGGAAAAAGGGTTTGCCGAAAACTTCCTGAAAAATTGCAGCATCTGATCCGCAGCAATGGAAATCTGTATCGGATCGGACAGCATGGCCCGGATATTCTCTTTTATTATTTTATATCAAAAAATCCGGTGACACAGTATGGAGTAAAGATGCATGGAGAAAAAGCAAGGGAATTTTTTGAAAAAGGTATGGCCAGGGTCAGGAAAGAAAAAAATCCGGCACTGATGGCATATATGCTGGGATTTGGATGCCACTATATTCTGGATTCTACCTGTCACCCCTATGTAAACCAGGTAGCAAAAGAGGGCAAGATTTCCCATACACTTCTGGAAAAAGAATTTGACCGTATGCTGATGTATGAGACTGGAAAGAATCCTCTGCATTTTTATCCGTCCCACGGTATCCGCGCAAATTTTTTCAGTGCTTGGACGATTCATCAGGTACTGCCGGCTATTCGTACCTGGAATATTTACCTGTCACTGAAGATGATGAAGATTTTTACCTGTATTCTGGTATGCGATGATGGAGGAAGAAAGAAAAGACTTTCAGAACATGCTCTTTCTCCGGCAGGAAAGAAACGAGCTGCTTTTATCACAGAGTTTTTTATGAGCCCGGAACCGGAGGTTGATTGCAGAAAAGAACTTCTGAAACTGGACAGCCTTATGGAAGAAGCTCTGGAAAAAGCGCCGGATATGCTGGAAGAACTGGCTGCACTGGCAGTTCGTCCGGGACATCTTTCCGAACGATGGAATCTGACTTTTAATGGATAACAAGTTTGACAGATAAAAAGAGAAAGTTATATCACGGAGACACTTCTGCATAAAATTAAAAATATAATGGTTACTGCAAACAATTATAGAAATGTGTGTGGGGTGATCGTATGAAAAACAGGCGTATGGCCGCTGTCGTGCTGATGACAGCGGTCCTTATTATTCTGCAGATTTTTCCTGTGTGGGCAAAAGAGGAGCAGCTTTATGCACTCTCAGCGGTTCTTATGGACGGAGAAACCGGACGGGTGCTGTATGGAAAAGAAGCTTATAAAGGACGGCCCAATGCCAGTACTACAAAAGTCATGACCTGCATTCTGGCGCTGGAAATGGCTTCCGGAGACGATTATGTACAGGTTTCCAGAAATGCCGCATCACAGCCACAGACACACCTGGGAATGCGGGAAGGCCAGCAGTTTTATTTGGAAGATCTGTTATATTCGCTGATGCTGAAAAGCCATAATGATACGGCAGTAGCCATTGCAGAACATATTGGCGGCTCTGTGGAAAAGTTTGCGCTCCTGATGAATGAAAAAGCAAAATCACTGGGATGTACAGGCACACATTTTGTAACGCCAAATGGGCTGGATGCAGAAGATGAAGGAGGAGTTCATCATACAACTGCCAGAGATCTGGCACTGATCATGGCATATGCCATAAAAAATGCGACATTTGTTCATATCACACAGACCAGGGATTATACATTCTCAGATATTTCCGGAAAGGAACATTATTCGGTTCATAATACCAATGCATTTCTGGATATGGAGACTGGTGTGATTTCCGGAAAAACCGGTTTCACCGGCAATGCCGGATACTGTTATGTCTGTGCTGTACGACAGGATGAAAAACTGTTTATTGTGGCACTGCTTGGATGTGGCTGGCCCGGAAACAAAAATTACAAATGGTCCGATACAAAAAAACTGCTGTCTTATGGCAGGGAAAATTACAGTTATGTGCTTCTCCCGGATCTTCCGGACCTTCCGGAAATCACAGTGACAGATGCTGTGCCGGAGGAAAACAGTCCATACCCGGAGAAAGATAAAGATTCAGCATATCCGGAACAATTGCAGAGGAGATTAAAAGTACATGCGTCTCTGCCGGAGAAAGAGCAGACGAAAAGATATCTTCTGAAAAAAACAGAAACAATTATATGGGAAACAGAACTTCCGGATAAAATAGCAGCACCTGTACGTGAAAATCAGAAGATCGGTACACTTCATGCAATGCTGAATGGAAAAGAAATAGTCTCCTGTTCTGTGACATCGAATGAAAAAATCGGCAGAATCACCTATAAATGGTATGTAAATAAGATTTTTCAGGATTATTTTCACTGATCGGTCGACCCCTGACATCTGTCAGGGGTTAATTTTTTAACATTCATGACGAAAAGTATTGAATTTTCGCTTAAAAAAAGGTACAATTATACTCGGCTGAATTTTTGGTTATATTAATAAAAAAATGGAGGGCATAGTATAATGAGTAATGCGACACAAAGCGTAGCGGCTGCAAGGATCAATTCCCTGCTTGACGCCAACAGTTTTGTTGAGATCGGACAGGCTGTCACAGCCAGAACTACAGATTTCAACATGACTGAAAAAAAGGCACCTTCAGACGGTGTGATCACCGGATATGGTGTGATTGACGGCAGCCTGGTATATGTATACAGCCAGGATGCATCTGTACTGAACGGAACAGTTGGTGAGATGCATGCCAAAAAGATCGCCAAAATTTATGATCTTGCTCTGAAAGTTGGAGCACCTGTTATCGGTCTTGTAGACTGTGCGGGACTTCGTCTTCAGGAGGCTACCGATGCACTTGAGGCATTTGGTGAGATTTATCTGAAACAGACACTGGCATCCGGCGTTGTTCCGCAGATCACTGCTGTTTTCGGAACATGTGGTGGTGGAATGGCAGTTGTACCGGCTCTTACAGATTTTACATTTGTAGAAGAGAAAAAAGGCAGACTGTTTGTAAACACTCCGAATGCACTGGAGGGAAACAGAGTGGAAAAATGCGATTCAGCTTCCGCCCAGTTCCAGAGTGAGGAGACAGGACTTGTTGATGGTATCGGAACAGAGGATGAGATTCTTGGACAGATTCGCACACTGGTCAGCATGCTTTCTGAGAATAATGAAGACAATGACAGTTTTAAAGAATGCACAGACGACCTGAACAGAGTATGTGATGATATCGCAGGCTGCACAGGCGACACAGCAATCGCTCTTTCAAGAATCGCTGATAATGGTGAATTCTTTGAGACAAAGGCAGCTTACGGACAGGATATCGTAACAGGTTTTCTCCGCCTGAACGGAGCTACTGTTGGTGCAGTTGCAAACAGAAGTGAGTCTTATGACGCTGATGGTAATAAGACAGAGGTTTCTGATGGAACTCTTTCTTCCAGAGGCGCAAGAAAAGCAGCAGAGTTCGTAAAATTCTGTGACGCTTTCGAGATTCCGGTACTTACTCTTACCAACGTAACCGGATTTAAAGCCACTCTCTGCAACGAGAAGATGATGGCTAAATCCGTAGGTGAGATGGTACATGCTTTTGCATCTGCAACGGTACCGAAGGTAAATGTTGTGATCGGTAAAGCATATGGAACTGCATACGTTGCCATGAACAGCAAATCTGTCGGAGCAGATATGGTTTATGCATGGGATAGCGCAGAGATCGGTATGATGGATGCTTCCCTTGCAGCCAAGATCATGTATGAGGGAGCTGACGCTTCTACATTGAATGAGAAGGCAGCTGAGTACAAAGAACTCCAGAACGGTATCGCATCTGCAGCAGCAAGAGGATATGTGGATACTGTGATCAAAGCAGAAGATACAAGAAAATATGTAATCGGTGCTTTTGAGATGCTGTTCACAAAAAGGGAAGACCGTCCATCCAAAAAGCATGGAACAGTCTAAGTGAGGTGAGCGTATGAGACAGTTTTATAAAAAGATCTCTTCTGTCTGCATGGCACTTCTTTGCATAGCTGCACTTCTGATCGGATGCACAGCTACTGCATGGGCTGCTGATGAGGTTGATGATTCTGTAAAGAGTCAGCTTGTTACAACAACAAAAGGCCTGACAGATGCGATCATCGCAATGTCCGAGGATGATATCCAGGGCTATCTGGAATCAGAGGATGCTTTCACACAGAGCGCAGCAAGCGCCTGGGACGGTTCCAGAGAAGAACTTGGTGAGAAAAAAGGTGATATCGATGAAAAAGATATCACAGTAGAGTATTCCGATGACCAGTACACCGTTGTTGTTCCGGTATCCTTCGAGAAAAACAAAGCGAATTTCACTTATGTATTTGATAAATCAGGAACACCGACTTCTCTTACTGTTGATGTGAATTATACACTGGCACAGAATATGGAGAAGGCAGCCCTGAACACACTGATGGGTCTTGGTACCGTATTTGTGATCCTGGCATTCCTGATCTTTGTGATCTCTCTTTTCAAATATATTCCTGGCCTTGTGGAAGGAAAGAAAAAAGAGAGCGCACCGGCACCGGCAGCCGCAGCACCGGCACCAGCCGCTGCAGCACCAGTTGCTGAGCCAGTCGTAGAGGATGTTACAGATGATGGTGAGCTTGTTGCCGTGATTGCAGCAGCGATTGCTGCTTCTGAAGGAAAGACAAGCACAGACGGATTTGTAGTCCGCTCCATCCGTAAGATCAACCGCAGAAAAAGATAATCATTATTTAGGAGGATTTTAAAATGAAGAGTTATACAATTACTGTTAACGGAACAGCATATGAAGTTACTGTAGAAGAGAACGGAAACGCAGCAGCTCCAGTTGCAGCAGCACCTAAGGCAGCAGCACCGGCACCTAAGGCAGCACCGGCAGCAGCACCTAAGGCAGCAGCACCGGCAGCAGGCGCAGGTTCTGTTAAGGTTTCCGCAGCCGTTCCTGGAAAAGTTGTAAAAATCGTTGCATCTGTTGGACAGAGCGTAAAAGCTGGTGACAGCGTAGTGATCGTTGAGTCCATGAAGATGGAGATCCCGGTTGTTGCTCCTCAGGATGGAACAATCGCCAGCATCGATGTTGCAGAGGGTGCTGCCGTTGAAAATGGAGATACTCTTGCAACAATGAACTAAACAGGAGGTAGACAAATGTCTTATGTAACAAATACCCTGTCAAACCTGATCCATCAGACAGCATTTTTCAACCTTACCTGGGGAAACTACCTGATGATCGCAGTGGCATGTGTGTTCTTATATCTTGCCATTAAACATGGTTTTGAGCCGCTACTGTTGGTTCCGATCGCTTTTGGTATGCTTCTGGTAAATATTTACCCGGACATTATGCTGAGCATTGAGGATTCATCCAATGGCGTTGGCGGACTTCTTCATTATTTTTACTTACTGGATGAGTGGAGTATTCTTCCTTCACTGATCTTCCTGGGTGTCGGTGCGATGACAGACTTCGGTCCGCTGATCGCAAACCCGATCAGTTTCCTGATGGGAGCAGCTGCACAGCTTGGTATTTACCTTGCATACTTCCTTGCAATTTTCCTTGGATTCAACGGAAAAGCAGCAGCAGCGATCTCTATCATCGGTGGTGCTGATGGCCCGACTTCCATTTTCCTTGCAGGTAAGCTTGGACAGTCTTCTCTTATGGGACCGATCGCAGTAGCAGCATATTCTTATATGTCTCTGGTACCGATCATCCAGCCTCCGATCATGAAGGCGTTCACAACAGAGGAAGAGCGTAAGATCAAAATGGCGCAGCTTCGTCCTGTTACAAAACTTGAGAAGATCCTTTTCCCGATCGTTATCACAATCGTTGTTTGCCTGATCCTTCCGACAACAGCTCCACTTGTTGGTATGCTGATGCTCGGAAACCTGTTCCGTGAGTCCGGAGTTGTTAAACAGCTTTCTGAGACAGCTTCCAACGCACTTATGTACATCGTAGTAATCCTTCTTGGAACATCTGTAGGTGCTTCCACAAGTGCTGAGGCGTTCCTGAACGTAGATACACTGAAGATCGTAGTTCTTGGCCTTGTAGCCTTTGCCTGCGGTACTTTTGGTGGTGTCATGCTTGGTAAGCTTCTTTGCAAGGTTACTCATGGAAAGATCAACCCGCTGATCGGATCCGCCGGTGTTTCTGCCGTTCCTATGGCAGCCCGTGTATCCCAGAAGGTTGGTGCTGAGGCAGATCCTACAAACTTCCTGCTGATGCATGCGATGGGACCGAACGTTGCCGGTGTTATCGGTACAGCTGTTGCTGCCGGTACATTCATGGCTATCTTTGGCGTCTGATCCATCGTCTTATAAAATTTTGTAAGGAGAATAATTATGGCAGAAATAGAGAAAAAACCTGTGAAAGTTGTGGAAACGATCCTGCGTGACGCTCATCAGTCCCTGATCGCTACACGTATGAGCACAGAGCAGATGCTTCCGATCATTGATAAGCTCGATAAAGTCGGCTACTATGCAGTTGAGTGCTGGGGCGGTGCTACTTTCGATGCTTCCTTACGTTTCCTGAAAGAGGATCCGTGGGAAAGACTTCGTAAACTCCGCGACGGCTTCAAAAATACAAAACTTCAGATGCTGTTCCGTGGACAGAATATCCTTGGATATCGTCCATATGCAGATGATGTAGTAGAATATTTTGTACAGAAATCCGCAGCTAACGGTATCGATATCATTCGTATCTTTGACTGTATGAATGACCTTCGTAACCTTCAGACAGCTGTAAAGGCAGCAAACAAGGAAAAAGCACATGCACAGGTTGCAATGGCTTACACACTTGGAGATGCTTACACACTGGATTACTGGACAGACCTTGCAAAACGTATCGAGGATATGGGTGCAGATTCCATCTGTATCAAAGATATGGCAGGACTTCTTGTTCCGTACAAGGCTACTGAGCTTGTTCAGGCCCTGAAAGAGACTGTAAAGATCCCAATCGATCTTCATTCTCACTATACATCCGGTGTTGCTTCCATGACATACATGAAAGCAGTAGAGGCTGGCGTTGACATCATCGACACAGCTATGTCACCATTTGCGCTTGGAACATCCCAGCCGGCAACAGAAGTTATGGTTGAGACCTTCAAGGGAACACCATATGATACAGGATTTGACCAGCAGCTTCTTGCTGAGATCGCTGACTACTTCCGTCCGATGCGTGATGAGGCACTTGATACAGGCCTTCTGAATCCGAAGAACCTTGGCGTAAACATCAAGACTCTTCTGTATCAGGTACCAGGTGGAATGCTTTCCAACCTGACATCACAGCTGAAAGAGCAGCATGCTGAGGATAAGTTCTACGAGGTACTTGAGGAAGTTCCGCGTGTTCGTAAAGATCTCGGTGAGCCGCCACTTGTTACACCGTCTTCTCAGATCGTTGGTACACAGGCTGTATTTAACGTGATCATGGGCGAGCGTTACAAAGTTGTGACAAAAGAGACAAAAGACGTATTAAGCGGTAAATATGGTGCAACAGCCAGACCGTTTAATTCGGAAGTACAGAAAAAATGCATCGGTGATATTGAGCCGATCACATGCCGTCCGGCTGATCTTCTGGAGGACGAGCTTGATAAGCTTGAGAGTGAGATGGCACAGTACAAGGAGCAGGATGAGGATGTTCTGACATACGCACTGTTCCCACAGGTTGCCATGGACTTCTTTAAATATCGTCAGGCTCAGAAGACCAAAGTTGATGAGACTGTGGCAGATACCAAGAACGGCGCATACCCGGTATAAAGCACACATAGAAATGCAGACGCATTTCAATACAGGAAAAGGAGCTTGCTGTATGCAGGCTCCTTTGTGCATAAAAAAGATAAAAAAGGCAGGATAACAGGTAATGTCCAAAGTTGCGATCATAGGCGGCGGTGCCGCCGGAATGCTCTGCGGTGTATATGCTGCGCGCAGAGGACACCAGGTTCACATACTGGAAAAAAACGAGAAACTTGGAAAAAAGCTTTTCATCACCGGAAAGGGACGGTGCAACGTCACCAATGATTCCGATACCGAAGAACTTTTTCCGGCAGTGATGTCAAACCGTAAATTTCTTTACAGCGCTTTCTACACCTATGGAAGCAGAGATGTGATGGAATTTTTTGAGGAAGCAGGAGTGCCGCTGAAAACAGAGCGTGGAAACCGGGTTTTTCCGGTATCGGATCATTCATCAGATATTATCCGTGCGCTTGAACGGGAACTGAAAAAAGCCGGAGCGCAGATCCATCTTCATACAGAGGTAAAGGAAGTTTGTACGCAGGATGAAAAAGTTACCGGCGTATTACTTTCGGACGGTACCTTTTTTGAAGCTGATGCAGTGGTAGTTGCCACAGGAGGGCTTTCCTACCCGTCCACAGGCTCCACTGGAGACGGATATCGTTTTGCTGCTGAGACGGGGCATAAAGTTGTTTCCCAGTCACCATCACTGGTGCCACTGGTGGCAAAAGAAGATTATGTCTCCAAACTTCAGGGACTTTCCCTTCGGAATGTGGAACTGACAGTAAGATCCGGCAAAAAAGTCCTCTATAAAGACTTTGGCGAGATGATGTTTACTCATTTCGGAGTTACAGGACCCTTGATCCTTTCTGCAAGTGCCCAGATCGGCAAAAAACTGGAAAAAGAGCCTTTGCAGGCTTTCCTGGATCTGAAGCCGGCGCTTGATGCAGAACAGCTTGACGCCCGGATCCTGCGTGAATTTGATGCAAATCATAACAAACAGTTTAAAAATGTGATCGGTGTTCTTTTTCCGTCTTCTCTGACTCCGATCATGATCGAAATTGGCGGTATCCCCGGGGAGAAACCGGTACATGAGATCTCCAGGGAAGAGCGTCAGGCTTTTGGCCGTCTGATCAAAGCCTTTCCATTTACGATCACGGGAATGGGAGAGTTTAAGGAAGCGATCATCACAAGAGGCGGTGTGTCAGTAAAAGAGATACAGCCATCCACGATGGAATCCAAAAAAGTAAAAAATCTGTATTTTACAGGCGAAGTGCTTGACCTGGATGCAGTGACCGGTGGCTATAATCTTCAGATCGCGTGGTCTACAGCATATGCGGCAGCACAGGCGATCGAATAACAGAAAAGAGGAAGGGAGCATTTGATTATGGGTATTAATATTGCAATTGACGGACCGGCAGGTGCAGGAAAAAGCACAATTGCAAAAAAAGTGGCAAAGGAGCTGTCCTTTATCTATGTAGATACAGGAGCAATGTACCGGGCCATGGCATTTTATCTTCTGGAAAAAGGAATCAGCGGTGATGAAAATATCTCCAAAGCATGTCATGATGCAGATATTTCTATCCGTTACGAGAATGGAGAACAGCAGGTGATTCTTAATGGAAAGAATGTAACGGCATTTCTCCGTAAGGAAGAGGTTGGAAATATGGCATCGGTAAGTTCTGCCAATCCGGAAGTGCGCGCGCATCTTCTGAAACTGCAGCGCAACCTTGCGGCCGAGAACAATGTAGTTATGGACGGAAGAGATATCGGAACCACTATTCTTCCCAATGCAGAAGTAAAAATCTTTTTGACTGCAAGTGCCAAAACCCGCGCAAACAGAAGATATCTGGAACTTACAGAGAAGGGTGAAGCCTGCGATATGGATGAGATCCTGAAAGATATCATTGACAGAGATGAGAGAGATATGAGCCGCGCCGTTTCCCCGCTTAAACAGGCAGAGGATGCAGTTCTTGTTGATTCTTCAGAGATGGGGATTGAGGAAGTGGTTGAGAGTATCCTTTCTGTATACAGGAAAAAGGTGAATTGATGAAGGTAAAAGTTGCAGAAACTGCCGGATTCTGTTTTGGCGTACAGAGAGCAGTAGACCGTGTTTATGACCTGATCGGTTCCGATGCTGCACCGATCTACACACTGGGCCCGATCATCCATAATGAGGAAGTCGTCTCAGATCTGGAAAAAAAAGGCGTGGCTGTGATCAGCGAGGAGGATCTTGCCACTTTAAAAGATGGCACCGTTGTGATACGTTCCCACGGAGTCGGCCGTAAAGTCTATGACAAGATTAAAAAATATGGCCTCGGGTATGTGGATGTCACCTGTCCTTTTGTGCTGAAGATCCACAAGATCGTTGAGAGAGAAAGTGCCAGAGGTGCCCATATTGTGATCATTGGTGACCCGGATCACCCGGAAGTTCAGGGAATCTGCGGATGGTGTCAGGGACCGTACACTGTGATCAAAAATGCCGAAGATGCTGAAAGATTCACCATTTCTCCGGAAAAAGAAGTGTGTGTAGTGTCACAGACGACATTTAATTACAACAAATTTCAAGAATTAGTTGAAATTCTTCGCAAAAAGAGTTATGATAATAATGTTTTAAATATTCTAAATATTTTAAACACTATTTGTAATGCTACCGAAGAACGGCAGAAAGAAGCTAAAGCGATAGCCGGAGAGGTAGACACTATGCTGGTCGTAGGCGGCCGACATAGTTCCAATACTCAAAAGCTGTTTGAAATATGTAAAAAGGAATGTGGAAATACTTACTATATACAAACACCTGTAGACTTGGATTCTGAAATGTTCCAATGCAGTAGTTGTGTAGGTATTACAGCAGGGGCTTCCACCCCAAAGAAAATTATTGAGGAGGTTCAAGAACATGTCAGAGTTAAGTTTTGAACAGATGCTGGAAGATTCCGTAAAAACAATCAGAAATGGAGAGATCGTACAGGGTACCGTCATCGATGTTAAAGATGATGAGATCATCCTGAATATCGGCTATAAAGCAGACGGTATCATCACAAAGAACGAGTACACAAACGATTCAAGCGTTGTGCTTACAGACGTTGTTAAACCTGGCGATACCATGGAAGCAAAAGTTCTCAAAGTAAACGACGGAGAGGGACAGGTCACACTGACCTACAAACGTCTTGCTGCAGAGAAAGGCAACAAACGTCTTGAGGAGGCATTTGAGAACCAGGAGGTTCTGAAAGCTCCTGTAACACAGGTACTTGACGGTGGTCTTTGTGTTAACGTTGAGGAAGCAAGAGTATTCATTCCTGCAAGCCTCGTATCCGACACATATGAGAAAGACCTTTCCAAATACGCAGATCAGGAGATCGAGTTCGTTATCACAGAGTTCAACCCAAGAAGACGCCGTATCATCGGTAACCGTAAACAGCTTCTTCTTGCTGAGAAAGCTGAGAAACAGAAAGAGCTTCTTGCTAAGATCAACGTTGGTGACAAAGTTGAGGGTGTTGTTAAGAATGTTACAGATTTCGGTGCATTCATCGACCTCGGCGGAGCAGACGGACTTCTTCACATCTCTGAGATGTCCTGGGGCAGAGTAGAGAACCCGAAGAAAGTCTTCAACGTAGGCGATAAAGTTACAGTTCTTATCAAAGATATCAACGGAGATAAGATCGCACTTTCCCTTAAATTCCCGGAGGAGAACCCATGGCTTACAGCTGCTGAGGACTTCGCAGTAGGAAACGTAGTAAAAGGTAAAGTTGCACGTATGACAGATTTCGGTGCATTTGTTGAGCTTGCACCTGGAGTAGATGCACTTCTTCATGTATCTCAGATCTCCAGAGAGCACGTTGCAAAACCATCTGATGTACTTTCCATTGGCCAGGAGATCGAGGCTAAAGTTGTTGATTTCAACGGCGAGGACAGAAAGATCAGCCTCAGCATGAAAGCACTTGAGGATCATTCTGCAGAGCAGACAGAGGAGTAATTTTCTCAGAAACTGTACAGAAGATATTATATTTTGAAATTTCAGAGGCCGTCACTGCAAATGTGACGGCCTTTTTTGAGGAAGATTTTTTATTTTGTCAGAAAAAGCGAGTCCTTTGAGAAGGGCTCGCTTTTTCAGTATATGAGAGGGACGACGTTATTTCAGGATGGAAAGATAATATGGAAGACAGTGTTTCAGATAGGTTTTTTGTTTTAAAGGATTTTTCAGAAAATCTTCTGTTACGGGGAACCAGGTGTAGCAGGTTTCCTTTCTGGCAGGTCTGCGGAGCTTTTTATCCATGCAGGCACTTAATGTTTTGGGCATTGCAGTGTCTTCAGAAGGAATGTAATCATAATCCTTGTAATTGGAGTAATATTGCTTTAATCGTCCGTTTTGAGATTTTACGAGAAGACGAACACGATCTTTTTGTCCTGTTATGTAGAATTCTTCACTATGATTTGAGAACTCTACAGGCATATCATAAAAAATTTTAATAGTAAAAGTCAATTGTTCGTCTTGAATTTCACAATCCAGAGCTTCGTAATCTTCTTCAAAGAGAGCAAGATAAGACAGCATGGAAAATATTTTTCCAAGGCCAAGAAGATCTTCCTGATTGTGTCCCATAACGACTTCCCCTGCTTCCGGTTTCTTTCCGGAAGCGAATTGTTTATAAAGACGGATACATGCACCTCCATCACAGTAAATACGATCCGTGATGCCCAGGAAAGCTTCTATAGAAGGCTGATTCATTCTGGAGAGTTTAAGGAGCCCTTTCAAAGGCTTTAACTGTCGATAAAGATCCATAGAAGGCAGGCTTTTAAAAGGAGACGGAAGCCCGTGGATCTGATAGCGTGCTTCCAGATAAGGCTGGTCAAAACTGTCTCCGTTATACTGGATTGTACAGGAAAACTTTTCCAGAAATTTCGAAAATGTTTTAAGAAGTTCGTATTCTTCATCCTCATTTTCGATCATCCACTGATACATCTGCCAGTTATTTTCTTCGTAGGTGACGGCACCGACCAAATACAGAAAAGTGGAATTTCGTGATAGTCCTGTAGTTTCGATATCATAGAAAAGTGGTGCAAAATGTTCTGAAAAAACGTGATTTCTAGTCAATTTTTTAACAGTCTCAAAGTCTGGAAACCCTTGTAAAATCGGCATTTTTTTAACAATCATGTTAATTTCCTCCTTTATGGATTGTATCTGATTATACACAAAAAAAATGTTTTTCTATAGTGCAATTTAAGGTGAAATGAGTTATAGTATATTAATAGAGTTGATGAAAAAAACAGGAAATGGTACTGGATTTATGTGGGAATTGACAGTGAGAAAAAATGACTACTATCACTTCATAAATTGGTTTTTCATCTATCATTCTCTTGAGAGAATTGTGAGTATTTCTTACTGAAGTATATCACAGCATGGCATAGGGAATCAATCTTTCATACATAGCTGGACAGGGATGAGGGATTTCCTGGTTGCTGTTCATTCCATGAGCAGTAACACTTCCGGTTCATCTGAAAGAAGAGAAAAAAGAAAAATCAGAAACACGGGAATCAACTTTGAAAATAAGTGTATGCACAGCACGGAAACGCAATGTGCATGTACTTGCAAAGAATAAAGGAGGAGATGAGATCTATGGCATTTTTAACCTTCAGGGGTGGTATCCATCCTTATGACGGCAAAGATTTGTCAAAAAACTGTCCTGTTGAGAAGTATCTGCCGAAAGGAGATCTGGCAATTCTTGTTTCTCAGCACATCGGAGCTCCGGCCAAGCCCATCGTAAAAAAAGGTGATCATGTGCTTGCAGGACAGAAAATCGCAGAAGCAGGAGGATTTGTTTCCGCCCCGATACATTCGTCTGTATCAGGAACTGTAAAGGGAATCGAGAAGCGTCTGACAGCAGTAGGCGCCATGGGAGATGCGATCATCATTGAGAATGACGGTCTGTACGAATCTGTGGAATACACACCTGCCAAACTTTCGGATCTTTCCAAAGAAGATATCCTGAAAAGAATTCAGGAAGGCGGAGTTGTAGGACAGGGCGGTGCAGGTTTCCCGACCCATGTAAAGCTTTCACCTAAAGAACCGGACAAGATCGACCATATCCTGGTAAACGGTGCGGAGTGTGAGCCATACATTACCAGTGACTACCGCAGAATGATGGAAGAACCGGAAAGCGTTGTAGGCGGACTGGAAGTAATCCTGAAAGCTTTCCCGAAAGCGGTGGGCTGTATCTGTATTGAGGACAACAAACCGGACTGTATTGCCAAGATGAAAGAAGCCATTAAAGGCAAAGAACGTATGGAAGTAAAAGAACTCAAGACCAAATACCCGCAGGGTGGTGAGCGTACATTGATCTATGCGGTAACAGGCAGAGAGATCAATTCTACCATGCTTCCGGCAGACGTAGGATGCGTGGTTGATAACGTAGAGACCGTTACTTCTGTTTATAAAGCAGTAATCCTGGGACAGCCGGTTATCAGCCGTAATGTCACAGTGACCGGAGACGGTATCCGCACACCGAAGAACTTTTCCGTTCTTACAGGAACAGATCTGTCAGAACTGGTAGACGCTGCAGGTGGCCTGAAAGAAAAGATCGCAAAAGCAATTTCCGGCGGACCAATGATGGGATTTGCGCTGTATGATCTTCATATTCCATGTACGAAGACAACTTCTTCCCTGCTTTTCCTGGAGCGTGACGCAGTATCCGAAGCGAAACAGATTCAGACTGCATGTATCAACTGCGGACGTTGCGTAAGCGTCTGTCCAGGCCATGTGGTTCCCGCCCGTCTTGCAACTCTTGCAGAACACGGCGATATGGCAGGATTCGAAAAAATGGATGGTATGGAATGCTGTGAATGTGGCTGCTGCAGCTACATCTGCCCTGCCAAACGACCTCTGACTCAGAGTATTAAATCTATGAGAAAAATGGTTCTTGCTGAACGCAAGAAAAAGAAATAGGGGGAGGAATAACAATGGAACAAATGTATAACGTATCATCTAATCCCCATATCAGGGATAAAATGACGACCAGCCGTATTATGCAGCTGGTAGTGATCGCACTTCTGCCTGCGACATTTTTCGGTATCTGGAATTTTGGTGCACATGCACTTCTTGTAATTCTGGCAACTGTTGCATCCAGTGTGTTTTTTGAATGGCTGTATGACCGCCTGATGCATAAAAAGAATACAACTACTGATTTCAGTGCAGTTGTAACAGGACTTCTGCTTGCACTGAACATGCCTCCGCAGATTCCGATCTGGATGCCGATCCTTGGCAGCTTTGTTGCAATTATCATTGTAAAACAGTTATTCGGAGGACTTGGACAGAACTTTATGAACCCGGCTCTTGCCGGAAGATGTTTCCTTATGCTTTCTTTTGCGGGAAAGATGACTAATTTTGCAGTATCAAAAAGTTCACATGCAATTGTAGATACTGTTTCACAGGCAACACCTCTGGCAACTCTGAAAAATCAGGGATTTATTGAAGGAACTTCCATTCCTGTAAAAAATCTGTTCCTTGGTAATATCCAGGGTACGATCGGTGAGACTTCCGCCCTGGCGATTCTCATCGGTGCAGTGATTCTTCTTGCATTTAAGATCATTGATCTGAAAGTTCCACTTACATATATCGGAAGTTTTTCAGTTTTTTTGATTTTTTACATGATTGCTACAGGTAATACTGATGTAAATTATTTCTTCAGTGAGATTTTCGGAGGCGGTCTGATGCTTGGCGCATGGTTTATGGCTACTGACTACGTAACTACGCCGATCACCCCAAAGGGACAGCTGGTATATGGTTGCTGCCTGGGTATTCTGACAGCAGTATTACGTTTCTTTGGCCCTTCCGCAGAAGGTGTTTCCTATGCGATCATTATCTGTAACCTGGTAGTTCCGCTTATTGAAAAAGTAACAAAACCGGTTGCTTTTGGAAAAGGAGGCAGGAAATAATGAGTAAGATTATCAGAAATACATTGATCCTTACGATCATTACAGTAGTTGCCGGACTTGGACTTGGACTGGTTTATGAAGTTACAAAAGAGCCCATTGCAAGAACCGAAGAACAGGCAAAAAAAGAAGCGTGGCAGACAGTGTTCAGCGATGTGAGTCTGGGAGAATTTAAACCGGTTGATGTGGATCAGGATGCAGCAGATAAAACTGTAGCAGATCTTGATATAAAAGCTACCGTAGATGAAGTCTGCGAGGCTGCGGATAAAGGTTATGTAGTAACTGTAACAGATAAAGAAGGCTATGGCGGAGATATCAAGATCACCGTGGGAGTAACAAAAGATGGAACTGTAAGTGGTGTTTCCATTCTTTCCATCAGTGAGACTGCCGGACTTGGAATGCGGGCTACAGAGGCTAAGTTCCAGGATCAGTATGTTGGAAAAACTACCGATAAATTTTATGTATCCAAAGATGGCGGAGAGGGAGAACCTATTGATGCTATCAGCGGTGCGACCATTACATCCAGAGCTTTTACCGGTGCAGTCAATACAGCTATCGGCTATTGCAAAAACGCATTTTAGGAGGGTAGTTGAATATGAATAATTGTGGTGAAAGATTAAAAAACGGTATTATAACCGAAAATCCGATTTTCGTCCTGATGCTGGGTATGTGTCCTACTCTTGCGGTAACAACTTCAGCTATTAATGGTATTGGTATGGGACTTTCCACAACAGTAGTTCTGGTCATGTCCAATATGCTGATTTCCATGTTACGAAAAATAATTCCGGATTCTGTCAGAATGCCGGCCTTTATCGTAGTTGTAGCATCATTTGTAACCATTGTACAGTTTCTGATGGAAGGTTTTACTCCTTCTCTTTATGATTCACTTGGAATTTATATTCCTCTGATCGTTGTTAACTGTATCATTCTGGGACGTGCAGAGAGTTATGCTTCCAAAAATCCGGTCCTTCCATCTATCTTTGACGGACTTGGAATGGGACTTGGATTTACAGTTGGTCTGGTTGCCATTGGTCTTGTGAGAGAGATCCTTGGTTCCGGAAAAGCTTTCGGAGCACAGATCATTCCGGTTGCTGATGCAGCTACCGGTTCTGCCGGCTATACCCCGATCACTATTTTTATCCTTGCACCTGGAGCATTCCTGGTTCTTGCAGGACTTGCTGCAATCCAGAACAAGGTAAAGATTAACATGGCAAAGAAGGGCAAAGATGTTTCCAAGATCCAGTCCGGCTGCGGTTCCAACTGTGCAACCTGTGGCGGATGCCCTTCTGAAAAAGAATAAAGGGGGAATAGAATATGGCAAGCTTAATGTTAATTGCTATTGGTTCTGCACTTTGCAGTAACGTTGTATTAAGCCAGTTCCTTGGAATCTGTTCTTTCCTGGGCGTTTCCAAGAAAACTGAAACAGCAGCCGGCATGGGAGGAGCGGTTGTATTTGTTATCACGATCGCATCCTTTGTTGCTTCGCTGTTATATAAATTTATTCTGGTACCAACACATTTTGAGTATCTGAAAACAATCGTATTTATCCTTGTTATTGCGGCACTGGTACAGATCGTAGAAATGTTTCTCAAGAAATTCGTACCGTCTCTTTACAAGGCACTTGGTGTGTACCTTCCACTGATCACAACAAACTGTGCAGTTCTTGGTGTGGCGCTGAATAACGTAAAATATGAATACAGCATTCTTGAGAGTGTTGTAAACGGATTTGCAACAGGCGTAGGTTATCTGATCGCTATTGTATTACTTGCGGGAATCCGTGAAAAAATGGAATACAATGACATTCCGGAATCTTTCCAGGGTATGCCGATTGTTCTGCTTACAGCAGCACTGATGGCAATTGCATTCTTTGGATTCTCCGGAATCGTATAGGAGGAAGAAGAGCATGAGTATAACAGGAATTATTATGGCTGCAGTCATTGTCGGCGGTACTGGTTTATTCATTGGTATCTTCCTTGGACTTGCAGACAAGAAATTGACCGTGAAGGTAGATGAAAAGGAAGAAGCTATTCTTGGCGTTCTTCCTGGAAATAACTGCGGTGGCTGTGGATATCCGGGATGTTCCGGACTTGCTGCCGCAATTGCAAAAGGGGAAGCTCCTGTAGATCAGTGTCCGGTTGGCGGTGCTCCGGTTGCGACCAAGATCGGTGCGATCATGGGACAGGAAGTAAAAGAAACCGCACGTCAGGTTGCTTTTGTAAAATGTGCGGGAACCTGTGATAAGACAACTGTGAAATATGAGTACACAGGTGTGGAAGACTGTGAGATGATGGCTTTCATTCCGGGCAGTGGTGCGAAGAACTGTACATATGGATGTATGGGATTTGGAAGCTGCGTAAAAGTATGTCCATTTGACGCTATTCATGTAGTAAATGGCATTGCAGTCGTAGATCAGGAAGCATGTAAGGCCTGCGGTAAATGCGTTGCAAAATGTCCGCGTCATCTGATCGAGCTTGTACCATATGACAAACAGATCCGTGTAGCCTGTGGCTCCCACGCCAAAGGTAAAGCAGTTACGGCTGCCTGTGAGCTTGGCTGTATCGGATGTAAAAAATGTGAGAAAAACTGTCCGTCAGAGGCAATCACAGTTACGGATTTCTGTGCACACATTGATTACGACAAATGTACAGGATGCGGTAAATGTAAAGAAGTTTGCCCGAGACATATAATTCTGTAAGAGGGAAGAGAAGGCTGTCTGTCCGGAATATGTTTTCCGGATATGGCAGCCTTCTTTTTTTAACCAAATCAAGCAAGTCCCTACCCCCTGCTTCAATTACGAAAAGCAATAAGCAGTGGGTGGGGACTTGCTTGTATCAGGAGGAGTGGAAGCTCCTCCTGATAAACTGCGGAGCAGTTATTTGGTGTAGAGCTACGTAGCGAAGCGGATTGCGAATATCCGCTTGACGACTATAAGCAGTGCTTGACCGCGAAATCATGGTTCAGTATAATGAAATCAGGACCCAAATTAACCATTTTATTTATAAAAACAATATCGAAAAAGATATACTATAAAGGAGTGCCAATATGGGATTTGCAAAAGATTTTGTGTGGGGAGCAGCGACCAGTTCCTATCAGATAGAGGGAACTGGCAGAGATTCCGGAAAAGGACAGAATATCTGGGATGTTTTTACAAAAGAGCCGGGAAGAGTATATGAAGGCCATACTGGAGATATAGCCTGCGATCATTACCACAGATTCAGAGAAGACGTGGCATACATGAAAGAACTGGGGCTGAAGGGGTACCGCTTTTCCATTGACTGGTCCCGTGTGCTGCCGGAAGGAACCGGGAAAGTAAATGAAAAAGGAATTGATTTTTATAATGCATTGATCGATGAACTTCTGGAACAGGGAATTGAACCGTACATAACTTTGTATCACTGGGAACTTCCCTATGAGATTTATAAAAGAGGTGGCTGGATGAATCCGGAGATCGTGGAATGATTCGGCCAGTATGCCCGTCTGGTGGCAGAACGTTTCAGTGACCGCGTAAAATATTTCTTTACATTAAATGAACCACAATGTTTTGTCGGCCTGGGATTTCTTCAGGGATGTCATGCACCTGGTGTGAAAGCGCCGCTACGTGATACTTTTGAGATGGCCCACAATGCTCTGAAAGCTCACGGAAGAGCTGTGCAGATGCTGCGTGCTTACGGAAAACAGAATGTGCAGATCGGTTATGCACCGACCAGTGGTATGTGTTATCCGGAGAAAGAAACGCCGAAAGATATTGAGGCTGCAAGAAAGGCACTTTTTGCGTTGCCGGATGATCTTTCCAACTGGACCTGGAATGTATCCTGGTGGTCTGATCCTGTTATTCTTGGTAAGTATCCGGAAGAAGGGATGAAAAAATATGAAAAATATCTGCCTGTGATCACGGATGAAGATATGAAGCTGATCTCTCAGCCTATTGATTTTTATGGACAGAATATTTATAACGGACGCTGCATTCGCATGGGGCCAGATGGAAGGCCGGAAGAAGTAAGGCGACCGGCTGGTTTTCCAAAGACGGCAACCAACTGGCCGGTAACACCGGAAGCACTTTACTGGGGACCGAAATTTCTGTATGAAAGATATCGGAAACCGATTTACATTACAGAAAATGGAATGGCCTGCCACGATACGGTTTCCCAGGATGGTAAAGTCCACGATCCCAACCGAATTGATTTTCTGGCACGATATCTGAAAAATCTAAAACGGGCAGCAGAAGAGATTGATATAAGAGGATATTTCCAGTGGTCCTTGATGGATAATTTTGAATGGGATAAAGGTTATGCGGAACGGTTTGGAATCATTTATGTGGATTTTGAGACTCAGGAGAGAATCTGGAAGGATTCCGCTTACTGGTATCGTGACCTGATCCGCAGGAATGGTGACTTTTGAATAATTGTGCATCGAATTCTCGTTACTTGAGGCTGATAGATCCGGAAAAGTTGCTGTAAAATGCAAAATTACGGTAAAATAAACTGTTAAAAATATTTGACCAGACTATTTGAAAGGGCTATAATAAGATATAAAATATTCAGTATACTTCAAGGAGAACGAAATTCATGAGCAAGATTATTTTAACCGGCGACCGCCCGACGGGACGTCTTCATGTAGGTCATTATGTTGGATCACTGGCAGAGCGTGTGAAACTGCAGAATTCCGGCTTATATGACGAGATTTATATTATGATCGCAGATGCACAGGCACTTACAGATAATGCAGAACATCCTGAGAAAGTTCGCCAGAATATTCTGCAGGTTGCACTGGATTATCTGGCATGTGGACTTGACCCTGAAAAATCCAATATTTTTATTCAGTCCATGGTTCCGGAGCTGACAGAGCTGACTTTTTATTATATGAATCTGGTTACTGTAGCACGTGTGCAGCGCAATCCTACAGTTAAATCTGAAATTAAACAGCGTAATTTTGAAGCCAGCATTCCGGTTGGATTCTTCTGTTATCCGATCAGCCAGGCCGCAGATATCACAGCTTTTCGTGCAACGCATGTACCGGTAGGTGAAGATCAGCTTCCGATGCTTGAGCAGTGTAAGGAAATTGTTCATAAGTTTAATACAGTTTATGGTGAGACACTGACTGAGCCAGAGATCGTCCTTTCTTCAAATAAGGCATGCTTACGTCTTCCGGGTATCGATGGAAAAGCAAAAATGAGCAAGTCTCTCGGAAACTGTATTTATCTTTCTGATGAAGAAGATGTGGTTAAGAAGAAGATCATGTCCATGTTTACAGATCCGAATCATCTTCGGGTTCAGGATCCAGGACGCGTGGAAGGAAATCCGGTATTTATTTATCTGGATGCTTTCAGCCGGCCGGAGCATTTTGAGGAGTTCCTGCCAGAGTATCAGAATCTTGATGAACTGAAGGCTCACTATCAGAGAGGTGGTCTTGGCGATGTAAAAGTTAAGAAATTCCTGAATAATGTAATGCAGGCGGAGCTTGGACCAATCCGTGAGAGAAGAAAAATGTGGGAGCAGCGTACTGCAGATGTATTTGATATCCTGAAAGCAGGTACAGAAGTTGCAAGAGAAAAAGCAGCTGCAACTCTTCATGATGTACGTTCTTCCATGCGTATCAATTATTTTGAAGATCAGGATTTTCTGAATCAGTAAATAATATTTATGTATACAGCATCAACCCGGGATTTGGATTCCGGGTTGATTTTTTATGAAAATTATGTTACTATTGCGTTCATATGGGAAACAGATGTTCAGTTGTTTCCGGGAAGGGAGCCGTTGGAGTTGATTTCTTTTGTAAAAGGTACAGTAGCAGATATCGTGGAGAATTGTCTGATCGTGGAGAATGGCGGACTTGGATATGAAATCTATATGACAGGGCAGGATCTCGGGAAGGTCCGCATAGGAGAAGAGAAAAAAATACATACGTTTCTTTATGTCAGAGAGGATATTCTGCAACTGTATGGCTTTTTTTCAAAAGATGATCTCAGTATGTTTAAACTTTTGATCGGTGTGAATGGTGTTGGCCCGAAGGGTGCACTTGGTATCCTTTCCGGGATCAGTGCGGATGAATTGCGTTTTGCAGTACTTTCGGATGATGTAAAGACCATTTCCAAGGCTCCTGGAATTGGGAAGAAGACCGCCCAGAAAATGATTTTGGAGCTGAAAGATAAACTGAAGCTGGAGGATGCTTTTGAGATAAAACTCGCTCATCAGCAGGAGGAGGCTGCCATAGATGCTGCGGATCTTCGTGACAGTCGTCAGGAAGCAGTAGAGGCTCTGGTTGCGCTGGGATACAGTTCTGCGGATGCGCTCCGGGCAGTACGGAAAGTTCCGGAGGATGTACCGGCAGACGATGTGGAAGCAATCCTGCGGGCTGCATTGAAGAATTTCTAACCGAATCAAGTAAGTCCCCTGCTTCAATTGCGAAAAGCAATAAGCAGTGGGTGGGGACTTGCTTGTATCAGGAGTACAAGTCAACGTGATGGTATTCATAAGCATGTAGCAGAGTGGAATATAAATATCCGCTTTACAAGAAATAGAACGGAGCATGACAGATGGAAAACAGGATCATTACAACGGACGTTACAGAAGAGGATTTTTCTCTGGAAGGGAATTTAAGACCTCAGAGTCTGGATGAATATATTGGTCAGCAGAAAACCAAAGATACTCTGAAGATCTATATTGAAGCGGCGAAACAGAGACATGACGCACTGGACCATGTACTGTTTTACGGCCCTCCCGGCCTGGGAAAAACAACATTGTCCGCGATCATTGCCAACGAAATGGGAACACATATGAAAGTTACTTCCGGGCCAGCGATCGAGAAACCTGGAGAAATGGCTGCAATTTTGAATAATCTTCAGGAGGGAGATGTGCTGTTTGTGGACGAGATCCACAGGCTGAACCGACAGGTAGAGGAAGTTCTTTATCCGGCCATGGAGGATTTTGCCATAGATATTATGATTGGGAAGGGAGCATCTGCCCGTTCTATTCGTCTGGATCTTCCGAAATTTACGCTGGTAGGTGCGACTACCAGGGCAGGGCTTCTTTCCGCACCTCTGCGTGACCGTTTCGGAGTGACGCAGAGACTGGAGTTTTATGATAAAAGAGAACTGACTACCATTGTTCTCCGTTCGGCACAGGTTCTTGGCGTGGAAATCGAACCCAATGGTGCAGCTGAGATCGCCAAACGCTCCAGAGGCACTCCACGACTGGCAAACCGTCTTCTGAAGCGGGTGCGGGATTTTGCACAGGTGAAATATGATGGTGTGATCACTTACGATGTTGCCTGTTTTGCACTGGATCTTCTGGAGGTGGATCAGTACGGACTTGATAAGACAGACCGTCGTATCTTACAGACACTGATCCTGAATTTCCAGGGAGGTCCGGTTGGACTGGAGACGCTTGCGGCATCCATTGGAGAGGATTCCGGAACCCTGGAAGATGTATATGAACCGTATCTTTTGCAGACTGGTTTTCTGAACAGGACGCCGCGTGGAAGAATGGCTTCCGTGCTGGCATATACACATCTTGGCTATCCTCGTCCCGATTTATCGACAAAATAATAGAAAAACTTCTATACATTTTTGCAGGAATCAGTTATAATGAAAGAAATTGTGAGCTGTAGGGCTGGCAATATAGAGGAATGTTATTGTGGAAATGACCAGTAACAGATGAATTCAGGAGGCTTTACGAATGGCGGTAAAGAATACAGCACAGGTTGTTATCGATGGAAAGATCATTACTCTGGGCGGATATGAATCTGAGGAGTACTTTCAGAAGGTTGCAGCTTATATGAATAATAAGATCAGTGAACTGAGCCAGATGCCGGGATATTCCAGACAGGCCATGGAGACCAAGCATACACTGCTCAGTCTGAATATTACAGATGACTATTTTAAGGCGAAAAAGCAGGCAGAGATCTTTGAACAGGATCTGCAGCAGAAGGATCAGGAAATGTACGATCTGAAGCATGAGCTGATTTCTCTTAAAATGCAGATTGAAGAGGCAAAGAAAGCCGAGCAGGAAGCTCAGGATCAGAAGAATCTTCTTGATGGTAAGGTGAAGGAACTGGAGAAGGAACTTGATGAACTGCTTAAATAAAGGATGGGGGGATTGCTTCGGTAATCCTCTTTTGTTTTATAACCGCTTGATCAGATTAACAGACAGGAGATGAGAAAATACTTTGAAAAAAATGATAACAGAACTGCTTTCACCTGCAGGATCTTATGAGAGCTTTGAGGCCGCCATTGGAGCGGGAGCAGATGCGGTATATGTAGGGGGCCCGGCTTTTGGCGCGAGAGCTTATGCACAGAACTTTTCCCAGGAAGAACTGATTGCGGCGATTGAAACCGCACATATCCATAACCGGAAATTGTATCTCACAGTGAATACTCTGTTGAAAAACAGAGAGCTGGAAGGACAGCTTTTTGAATATCTTGCACCTTATTATGAGGCAGGACTTGATGCGGTAATTGTACAGGATCTTGGTGTTTTTTCGTTTATCCGTCGGAATTTCCCAGGCCTGGATATTCATGCAAGCACCCAGATGACAATAACCGGACCGGAAGGAATGAAATTTCTGGAAGAAAAAGGGGCAACGCGTGTAGTCCCGGCCAGAGAGCTTTCCCTGGAAGAGCTTTCCGCTATGCATAAAGCAAGTCCGCTGGAAATTGAAACTTTTATCCATGGAGCGCTTTGTTACAGCTATTCTGGTCAATGTCTGATGAGCAGTATTTTCGGTGGAAGGAGCGGAAATCGTGGGCGATGTGCCCAGCCTTGCAGACTTCCGTATAAAGGTACTCTTGATCACAGAAAATATAAAGGGGATAAAGAGTTCTGTGCGTTGAGTCTGAAAGATATCTGTACTCTTGATATTCTTCCGGATATTCTGGAGGCAGGTGTAATGTCACTGAAAATTGAGGGCCGCATGAAACAGCCAGGGTATACAGCGGGAGTGACTTCTGTATACAGAAAATATCTGGACCTCTATTTAAGTGGAAAAGAATATCATGTTCAGGAGGAAGACCGGAAATACCTTCTGGATCTTTTCAGCAGAGGAGGTTCCTGCACTGGATATTATGATATGTATCGCGGTCCGGAAATGATGGCTTTTGCCAATGAGAAGAAATCCGGAAACATCCAGCCGGAGATCAGAAAAATAAAAGAAAAAATTCATGGGAATTTAATACTTTCTCCTGAAAGTCCTGTTATACTGGAAGTAGCCTGTGAAGATAAAACAGTAACAGCTATGGGCGGGGAAGTTCAGTTTGCGAAAAATCAGCCTATGGAAGAACAGCGGATCCGCCAGCAGATGGAAAAACTGGGAAATACGGAATTTCAGTGGGAAAGTCTGAATATTGAGATTAATGGGAAAGTTTTTGTTCCTGTAAAGGTTCTTAATGAAGTTCGCAGGGAGGCTCTTGAACAGCTGCGGGAGACATTACTCAGTCAGAATCGTAGAGAAATGGTAAAAAAACAGCATGCGGAACGAACAGATATCTGTCGGCGGCAGATTGGGGGATCACTTCCTTTTTATGTCTCATGCGAACAGGAAGATGTTGCAGAAGCACTTTTAAAGGAAAAGGGAATTACAGGTTTTTATTTTCCGTTTGATACCATGAAGAAGTATTTTTCACCTAAACTTGCAGCAGAAAGGGAACTTTATCTTTCTACCCCGCATATTCAGAGAGGAGAGATTCCGGAGAAATGGATGCAGGAAGCAAAAAAATGGATAGAACAGGGAATGGAAGGATTCCTGGTCAGAAATCTGGAATCTTATGCCGCATTGAAGAAGTGTGGATACGGAGATAAATGTGTTCTGGATTCCTCTCTATATACATGGAATGATGAGGCGACAGAGTTCTGGAAAAAAGAGGGTGTCCTTCGCAACACAGTTCCGCTTGAACTGAATGAAGGAGAGCTGCGGCACAGGAATAATACTTCTTCGGAACTTCTTTTATATGGATATATCCCATTGATGCTGTCGGCCCAGTGTGTAAGAAAAAATCTTTTTGGATGTACCGGAAAATGCGAGACTGTCTATCTGAAAGACCGCTATAACAGTGAATTTCCGGTGAAATGTTGTTGTACTCCATGGGAATGCAGCAGCCTGGAAAAAGCAAAATACTGCTATAATATCATATATAACAGTATCCCTTACGGGCTTCCCGGAGAGAGAGAACGGGTGGAAAAATTAAATCTTCAGTCTTTAAGACTGGCATTTACTGTTGAGAAGCCGGAGGAAGCGAGGGAAATCTTTAAAGAATTCCAGTCCGTTTATCAGAAAAACGGGAAACCTTCCGGACGCAGATATACAAAAGGCCATTTTAAAAGAGGAGCCGAGTAAAAGTGTATGATTAATGTAATTACAGAGTTATCCAAGTATGTGATCCTCACGCTGATGATCGTCTACACCTTTCATTGTTTTTATATGGTGTGGCGCCAGGATGAGGAAGAAAAAAAAGAGCTGCTTCAGCAGCAGCTGACTATGATCTTTTTTATTGATTTCACAGCGTTTCTTGTGATTTATTTAAAGAGCATGGATTTTAAGGTTATCTTGTTTTATATTGAGATGATGATCTTTTTTGCGGCGATCCAGATTTTGTACAGGATCATCTATAAAGAAGCATCACTGCTTCTTCTGAATAATATGTGTATGCTCCTGAGCGTTGGTTTTATCATGCTCTGTAGACTTTCACTTCCGTCTGCAACCAAACAGCTTCTGATCGTGGCGGCAGGAAGCGCGGTATCACTGGTGATTCCTGTAATGATCCGTAAGATGAAATTTTTAAAGGATCTTACATGGATTTATGCAGGGATCGGTATTGTTCTTCTGGCAGCGGTTCTCGTTCTGGCAAGTACAAGTTATGGCGCAAAACTTTCACTGATGGGAATCCAGCCTTCAGAGGTGATCAAGATCACATTTGTATTTTTTATGGCATCGCTGCTCTGCACAAAGGTAGATTTTCGTAAAGTAGTGATGGCAACGATCGTAGCGGTGATCCATGTGGGAATTCTGGTCCTTTCCAGAGATCTTGGAAGTGCGGTGATCTTTTTTGTCACCTATCTTGTGCTGATCTATGTGGCAACCAGAAATCCTGGATATATGCTCCTGGGACTTGGCGGTGGATGTGTTGGTGCAGTGGTAGCTTATCATCTTTTCGGACATGTACGCCAGAGAGTGAGCGCCTGGAGAGATCCGATGGCGGTCTATCAGAATGAAGGCTATCAGATCGTGCAGTCATTGTTTGCTATCGGAACTGGTGGTTGGTTTGGAATGGGGCTTTGCCAGGGCTCTCCGGAGAAAATTCCTGTTGTAAAAAATGACTTTATCTTCAGCGCTATCTGTGAAGAACTGGGCGGCATTTTTGCCATCTGCCTGATCCTGGTATGTACCAGTTTCTTTCTCATGATCGTTACGATTGCACTGAAGATACGAAATCCGTTTTATAAACTGATCGCACTGGGACTTGGAACAGAATATGCGTTTCAGGTATTTCTGACTATTGGCGGTGCGACCAAATTTATTCCGATGACAGGTGTTACACTTCCGCTGGTAAGTTATGGAGGAAGTTCTGTCATGTGTACCATCCTGATGCTTGCAATCATTCAGGGACTGTATATTCTGAGGGAAGATGAGGACGAAGAAATTGAATCGCAGCGAAAAGAAACGTTTGAAAGAAGAGGAAAGAGAGCAACGCCTGAGAGAACGGGATATCGCCAGGCTCCGTAGAAAAAAGAACCGGCCGTTTACTTTTGTATCGGTGTTCTTTATATTGATTTTTGTCAGTCTGATCGGGTATCTGATTTATTTTGATGCCATAAAAAGTGACGATTTTATCAACAGTCCGTATAATACCAGACAGGATACGTTTTCAGACAGGGTAGTGCGTGGAAGCATCCAGTCTTCTGATGGAGAAGTCCTGGCACAGACCAATGTGTATGAAGATGGAACAGAAGAGAGAACTTATCCATTTGCAAATATTTTTGCACATGCGGTAGGATATGATACCAACGGCAAAAGCGGACTGGAATCAGAGGCGAATTTTCAGCTTCTGACTTCCCATTCTTTTTTCCTGGAGCAGATGAAAAATGAGTTTCTGGGCAAAAAGAATCAGGGAGATACCGTGATATCAAGTCTGAATGCTGATCTTCAGACAACAGCATATAATTCTTTGGGTGACCGCAGAGGAGCGGTAGTTGTCATAGAGCCTTCTACAGGAAGAATCCTTGCCATGGTAAGCAAACCGGATTTTAATCCGAATACCATTGCACAGGACTGGGATACGCTTGTCAATGATGAGAATAACAGCAGTCTTCTTAACCGTGCTACAAATGGTGCGTATCCGCCGGGATCTACTTTTAAAGTTGTTACGGCCCTGGATTATTTCAGACAAAAGGGCTCTCTGGAAGGATATTCTTATCTGTGCCAGGGAAGTATTACAGTAGATGACCATACCATTCAGTGTTATAACGGTGAAGTACATGGACAGGAAGATTTTTATTCTGCATTTGCACATTCCTGTAACTGTGCGTTTGCGGATATGGGGCTGAATCTCGGGGCCGGTTCTTTGCGCAGTACCGCGGAGGATCTTCTTTTTAACAAAGCTCTTCCTCTGAACTCCTATAAAACAAGTCGTTTTACCCTGGAAAAAAATTCAGCAAACGCGCTGGTAATGCAGACCTCTATTGGACAGGGAAATACGCTGGTGTCTCCTATGCATATGGCACTGATCACAAGTGCGATCGCCAATGACGGTGTACTGATGAAGCCGACCATGATCGACAAAATTGTAAATAATTCCGGAGATACTGTAAAAGAAACGGAAAAGACGGAATATAAACGCCTGATGACCAGTAACGAAGCAGGTATTCTTGGAAAACTCATGAAAAATGTAGTTGAAAACGGTACAGCTTCTGCGCTTAACGGGCGTGGATATACGGTAGCCGGAAAAACCGGATCTGCGGAGTTTGATGAAAATGGTTCCAGTCATTCGTGGTTTATCGGTTATTCGAATGTAGATAACCCGGATATTGCTATTGCGGTGATCGTCGAAAACGGAGGAACCGGAAGTGAAGCAGCAGTTCCCATTGCAGGAGATGTATTTGATGCATATTATTTTGATTAAATTTCGTTAATTAAGACAGTATCTGCTTCTTGCCCCTTGCCTATATGAAGAAAAAGAGGTATACTGTAATCAGTGCAAAAGACACACGCATTACAGGAGGATTGCAATATGATAGAAGCAACAAGCTGTGGCGGTGTGGTAATTCATCGGGGTAAGATCCTGGCATTGTATAAATCCTACAGGAACCGTTATGAAGGATGGGTGCTTCCCAAAGGAACTGTAGAAGAAGGCGAGACCTTTGAACAGACTGCTTTACGTGAAGTGAAAGAAGAAGCAGGTGTCAGAGCTTCTATTGTGAAATACATTGGTAAGAGCCAGTATAATTTCACAGTTCCGGAGGATGTGGTAATGAAAGAGGTACACTGGTATCTCATGATAGCTGATAATTATCATAGCAAACCCCAGCGCGAGGAATATTTTGTAGATTCCGGATATTACAAGTTTCACGAGATTTATCATCTTCTTCGTTTTTCCAATGAGAAGCATATTGTGGAGCAGGCTTATCAGGAGTATCTGGAGATGCGTAGTGAGGGCGTCTGGGCGAAACAGCAGAAGTATTTCTAAAAACAAAGACAGGGCTGTGTGTTTACGCAGCCCTGTTTGACATTAAAGAAGCGGAGGTGGTCGTAAAGTGCTAAAATGGATGAAAGATTATTATATTGGAGATGATATAAAGAATCCTACCAGAGCAAGAGCACGGATCACTGCCGGGAAATTTGTACCGGATATTTATGTTGTTACGCTGTCAGATAATCCAGGGAATATACTGGAGATTCTTCCCTCCAGTATGCTGGTACAGCGCGGTGCCAGAGCAATCTGTCCGTTGATCATCGGAATGGCTAAAGGTAAAGATGGAGCGATACGGATGGTACAGGATATTATAGAACAGGTATATACGGAAACCGGTGATTTTAAAATAAAAGAATATCTGAAAAACAGGTGAATGAATGCTGCATATATTATGGCTGATACTAAAATGGATATTGATCCTTCTGGGGATACTCATCGGACTGGTTCTTCTGCTTTTGCTCCTGATCCTTTTTTGCCCGGTCAGATACCGAGCAAGTGCAGAAAAAAAGCGAACGGAGGGAATCAGGGAAATAAGAGCCTCGGGCGAGGTAAGCTGGCTGCTCCATATTATTTCGGCTCGTGCTTTCTGGGAAGAAGGGAAAATTCAAACAAAAATATGTGTTTTTGGAGTTCCACTATCCAGATTGAAACAAAAACTTTCCGGAAAGAAGAAAAAAACAAAAACTGATACCAGCAAAAAAGATCCTTCTGTTCAGAAGAAGCAGACAGAACAGGAAAAATATTCCAGATCATATAATAGTGAAGAAAAAGAAGAAACTTCCGTTATTATAAAAGAAGACACAACTCCTGTTGAAGTGGAGGAGATTGAAGGGCACAGATATACGCCGGATCTGTTGGAAAAAGAACCGGAGGATAAAATTTCAGAAATTTTGCCGGAACAGACGGATGCATGTGATGAAAGAGATTACAGGCGGGAAGATGGGATATCGAAAGAAATAGATACTTCAGTTTCGGAGCACAAAGAAACAGAGAATAAAAACAGAAAAAGAATAAAAGATTTAATTCTTAAAATAGCGGGCAGAATAAAATCAGTACTTGGAAAATTTTTGACAGTAGTGCGAAATGCTCTGAGGGTACCATCCAGAATTCTTAAAAAAATCCAGAAATTCGCATTAACAATCAGAAAATTCTGTGATAAGATAAACTGGTGGAGGGAATTTATTGACCATCCACGGACCAGAGCTGCGATTTCTTTCTTATGGGAAGATGGAAAAAAACTGATACATCATGTGTTGCCAACCAGAATCACCGGAAAGATTACTTTTGGAAGTGAGGATCCGGCTGTCACAGGTACGGTACTGGCGCTGCTGGGAATGACAATTCCTTTCCACAAAAATAAAATAATGGTAAATCCGCTTTTTGATGGTGAAAATATTCTGGAAGGCGAAATCTTTCTGAAAGGCCGGATTTATGGAGTTGTACTTATAAAGATAGCAATAGAGCTTTATTTTAATAAAAATATCAAATACGTCATCCACCGATGGAGACATAAGGAGGTCAATCATGGAGAAAGAGAATAATTTCAAGGATACCGTGAATTCATTATTTAAAGGAATGGATGGCTTTGTATCGGCCAAAACTGTTGTAGGGGATGCCATTCATGTAGGTGATACGATCATTCTTCCCCTGGTAGATGTATCTTTTGGTGTAGGTGCAGGAGCATTTGAAGGAGATAAAAAAAATAACGGTGGCGGCGGTCTGGCCGGAAAGATGACGCCTTGTGCAGTACTTGTGATCCAGAATGGAACCACCAAGCTTGTAAACGTTAAGAATCAGGATGGATTGACAAAAGTTCTGGATATGGTTCCCGACTTTGTGAATCGTTTTGTCCCAGGTGCAGGTGGAGATGAGAGCGCCGATGAGAAAGAAGATTAAGGATATCTTATCTGTGAAGAAGTCTGTATAAGATTTTGTGATGATAAGTATTCTGTCCTGCTTTTGTGCATATACTGTAACAAAAAAGAAATGAGCAGACAGGAGTGGGAAAGCTAACAGGTTTTATGTTGTTCTTTATCGGAGTAGGAATGGTTCTTGGAATTCTTATCACTGAGAATTTTATTGTGATCTCGATCGCAGTGGTATGTCTGCTATGCGGATATCATATGTTTTGCAGATAAACGGAAAGTGTGCGGTTAGCAGGCTTTCCGTTTATTTATAATAATATTTAGAAATAAAAAACAGCCCCCGCATTTTACGGGGGCATACGATATTACTTACGCTCTTTCAACTTTTCCGGATCTTAAACAAGAAGTACATACATACATTTTCTTTGCTCCGCCGGCAGTTGTTTTTACTCTGACGGATTTAACGTTAGATTTCCACATTTTGTTGGATCTTCTATGGGAATGACTCACATTGTTTCCGAAATGAGCTCCTTTATCGCAGATTGCACATTTAGCCATGAATAGCACCTCCTTTTATCAACAGTCACCATTTTAACAGATGAATTGCTCTTTTGCAAGCAAAAAAAGGAAATTTATCAAAAATTCTGCAAAGAGTTTTCTTACGGAACTTCTATATTGGAAGGAATGCTGAAAATCATGGCGAAATTAAGCGTTGTGTTCTTGTTAAAAAAAGGTTATAATAGATTTACATATAATTTAATTTAAATGAAACAGTGGAGGTAACCATATGAATGGACGTATAGATTCCGGATTGGGTCAGATCGTAATTGATACGGATGTCATTGCGACTTATGCCGGCAGTGTGGCAGTAGAGTGTTTTGGTATCATTGGAATGGCAGCTATCAGTATGAAGGATGGACTGGTTAAACTTTTGCGTATTGACAGTCTGAAACATGGTATCAGTGTTAAGATCACTGATGACAATAAGATCCGACTGAATTTCCATGTCATCGTAGCATATGGCGTGAATATCAGTACTATTGCGGACAATCTTGTCAACAATGTAAAATATAAAGTCGAGGCCTTTACAGGAATGGAGATCGAGAAGATCAATATCATGGTTGAGGGCGTACGAGCAATAGATTAGTTTTAGAGGAGGAACTTGTGGTGAATAACAAAACCATAGATGCTAAAATACTTTCCAGAATGTTTCTGGCCGGAGCCAAGAACCTGGAAGCGAAGAAAGAATGGATCAATGAACTGAATGTGTTTCCCGTACCTGACGGGGATACGGGAACGAACATGACGCTTACCATCATGTCTGCTGCTTCCGAAGTGGGTGCTCTTGCAGATCCGGATATGGAAACCCTGGCCAAGGCTATTTCTTCCGGTTCTCTTCGTGGCGCCCGTGGTAACTCCGGTGTTATCCTTTCACAGCTTCTGCGTGGATTTACCCGAGGTGTGCGCAAGCTGACAGATCTGGATGCACCTGCAATTGCCGCAGCTATGGAACGTGGTGTTGAAACAGCATATAAAGCAGTTATGAAGCCGAAGGAAGGAACCATTCTTACAGTTGCCAGGGCAGCAGCAGACAGAGCACTTGAACTTGCAGATTCTGCATCAGATCTGGACACATTTTTTGATGGGATATTCCAGCATGCGGAAGAGACACTTGCCAGAACCCCGGAAATGCTTCCTGTTTTGAAAGAAGCAGGTGTGGTAGATTCTGGCGGACAGGGTCTTCTGGAAGTTTTACGTGGTGCCATTGACGGATATCACGGAAAAGAAGTAGATTATTCCCAGTTTGAGGCATCAGCGGCTCCAAAGATTACAAAGATTTCTCCTCAGGCAGAGGCTGATATCAAATTCGGATACTGTACAGAGTTTATCATCCTTCTTGAGAAACCGCTTCCACAGGAAGAGGTCAGCCGTTTCCGTGAATTTCTGGATTCTATCGGAGACTCCATTGTACTGGTAGCAGACGACGAGATCGTTAAAGTGCATGTGCATACCAATCATCCGGGTCAGGCTTTCGAGCGTGCACTCACATATGGCCAGCTTTCACGCATGAAGATTGATAATATGCGTGAGGAGCATCAGGAAAAGCTGATCAAAGATGCTGAGAAACTTGCCAGAGAACAGGCTGAGAAGGAGAAAGAACCACCAAAAGACCATGGATTTATTTCTGTATCTGTGGGAGAGGGACTTTCTCAGATTTTCCGTGAGCTTGGTGTGGATTATCTGATCGAAGGCGGTCAGACCATGAATCCGAGCACAGAGGACATGCTCAACGCTATCGATAAAGTAAATGCAAAAACAATTTATATTTTCCCGAATAATAAGAATATTATCCTTGCGGCTAATCAGGCAAGAGATCTGACAGAAGATAAAGAGATCATCGTAGTTCCGACTAAGACGATCCCGCAGGGAATTTCCGCAATGATCAGTTTTGTTCCGGAAAAAGACGGCGAAGAGAACCTTGCTTCTATGACAGATGCCATTTCCAGAGTAAAGACAGGACAGGTTACTTATGCAGTCCGCGACACACGGATTGATGACAAGGAAATCCACGAGGGCGATATTATGGGAATCGGTGATGCTGGTATCCTTGCGGTTGGTAAGGAACGGCTTCAGGTTGCAGAAGACATGGTTGCAGAGATGATAGATGAGGAATCTGAGATCATCAGTGTTTATTATGGAGAAGATATATCTGAAGAAGAGGCAGAGGATCTTTCCAATAAACTTTCCGAAAAATATCCAGATTGTGAAGTCGAGCTGAACCAGGGTGGACAGCCAATTTACTATTACCTGATTTCCGTAGAATAAAGAGTACTAAAAATGAATGATAAGACACCTTTACGTGAATTAAAAGGCGTGGGTGATAAAACAGAGAAGCTTTTCCAGAAGATCGGAATTACGACTACGGAGGAGCTTCTCCGTTATTATCCACGGACTTATGATGTATATGAAGAGCCAGTTGAGATCGCATCGGCAGAAGAAGAAAAAACAGTTTCCATTCGTGGAACGATAACAGGCAGCCTGTATAGCAACCAGGTACGGAATCTGCAGATTTTGACTACAACAGTGGCAGACCAGAGCGGCCGTCTTCCAGTAGCTTGGTTTAATGCGCCTTATTTAAAAGGAACGTTGAAGAAGGGCAGTGTATTTATTTTCCGAGGAAAGATCATCCGTAAAAAAGGACGACTGCAGATGGAACATCCGGAGATATTTACTCCCGCAGCTTATGAGGAAGTTGTCCACAGTATGCAGCCAGTATATGCCCTGACCAAAGGCCTTACCAATAAGGCAATTACCAAACTTGTCCGGCAGGTCCTGGATACAAGACCCTTAAAAACAGAATATCTGCCAGATGAGATCAGGGAGCACTATCAGCTGGCGGACGATAATTTTGCAATACGTACCATACATTTTCCGGGGAATATGCAGGAATTGCTTACTGCCAGAAAAAGGCTCGTGTTTGACGAGTTTCTTCTTTTTGTACTGGCAGTGCAGCTTCTCAAAGAAAAGACAGAGGAAGCACCGAATACATTTTCCATGAAACCAGTGTGGACAACAGAGGAAATCATCGAAGGTCTTCCCTACGAACTGACGAATGCCCAGAAAAATGTATGGCATGAGATTGAGAGAGATTTAAGCGGTCATAAATTAATGTCCCGTCTTGTTCAGGGAGATGTTGGAAGTGGTAAAACAGTAATTGCGTTTCTGTCCATGGTGCTTTCTGCGGAAAACGGATTTCAAAGTGCACTGATGGTACCAACAGAGGTACTTGCCAATCAGCATTATGAGGGATTCCTGAGATTAATGGAAGAACAGAATATTACTTCCTGCCATCCGGTACTTCTGACGGGGTCCAGTACGGCAAAACAGAAACGGGAAATCTATCAGAAGATTGCAGAAGGTGAGGCAAATGTTATCATCGGGACTCATGCGCTGATCCAGGAGAAGGTAGAATATAAAAATCTTGGACTGGTTATCACAGATGAGCAGCACAGGTTTGGCGTACGTCAGAGAGAGGCACTGACTACCAGAGGAAATCCACCGCATGTACTTGTTATGAGCGCTACTCCTATCCCGAGGACCCTGGCGATCATCTTGTACGGGGATCTGGATATCTCCATTATTGACGAGCTTCCAGCACAGAGACTTCCTATTAAGAACTGCGTGGTGGGTACTTCTTATCGCCCAAAAGCATATTCTTTTATTGAAAAACAGATCCATATGGGAAGACAGGCTTATGTGATCTGTCCTATGGTGGAAGAAAGTGAAGGTCTGGATGCTGAAAATGTGACGGATTATGCTGTAAAACTTCGGGAGGCTCTTCCTGATGATATCTGTGTCGAGATTCTTCATGGAAAGATGAAACCAAAAGAAAAAAACAGGATTATGGAAGCGTTTGCTTCTGGGGAGATACAGGTACTGGTGTCTACAACAGTTGTAGAAGTAGGGGTGAATGTTCCGAATGCCACAGTAATGATGGTGGAAAATGCAGAACGTTTCGGACTTGCTCAGCTTCATCAGCTTCGTGGACGTGTAGGCCGTGGAGAGTTTCAGTCTTACTGTATTTTTATTCAGGGAAATAATGAAGAAGATACTTCCAAGCGCCTGAAGATCCTTAATGAATCTAATGATGGATTTTATATTGCAGGGGAAGACCTGAAGCTCCGGGGCCCTGGAGATCTTTTTGGTATCCGCCAGAGTGGATTGATGGAATTTAAGATCGGTGATATCTATAATGATGCCGGGATTTTGAAGAATGCCAGTGAGGCGGCAGGAGAGATCCTTGCACTGGATTTTGATCTCAGATTACCGCAACATAAGGCTTTGAAGGAACGACTGATGGGATATATGAGTGAAGATCTGGAAAATCTGGGCATCTGACCTTGCGCTCTTCCCCAAAAAGTGATATCCTAAAGTTCGAGAAAAGATTAACAAATCTCTTGTAAGGAGGCTATAAAATGGCTAGAACAAAGAAAGCTGCAACTAAGACAACTGCAAAAACGGCTTCAGTAAGCGAGACTCCTGCAAAATCTGTAGTAACCGCATCCGAAGAGAAAGCCGTTCAGGCTGAGACACCGAAGACAGACGATGCAAAAGCTTCTGTAGAGACAAAAAAAGCAGCTGAAACACCGGCGGAGAAGAAAGCAGACGCGAAACCTGCTGAAGAAAAAACAGCAGCTGTAAAGACTGAGGAACCAGTTAAGAAACCTGCTGCAAAGAAAACAACCACAAGAAAAACAACTACAGCTAAAAAGACGACTACAAGAAAAACTGCAACAGCCAAAAAGGCAGAGACAGTTACAGAAGTATATGTCCAGTACTGGGGCAAAGAGATACATACTTCTGAAGTTGCTGACCGGATCAAAAAAATCTGGACAGATGATATGGGTAAAAAAGCAACAGATCTGAAAGATCTGAAAATCTATATCAAACCGGAAGATAATGGTGCGCATTATGTGATCAATGGAGATGTTACAGGATTTATCGGCCTGTAATCTGGACGAGTAAATAAATATCACGATTATATATTCTGGCCTGCTATAGGATTAGCCTATGGCAGGCTATTTCTTTTGCATATTTGACGAAGAAAAAAGAGTATGATACGATATCTTCAACACATAAACATAGTAAACAGATATGAAAAGAGGAAATATATATGAAACAGATTTTATGCTTTGGAGATTCCAATACCTGGGGATACGACGGAGAAAGCAGAGAACGGCTGCCCTGGGGTGTGCGCTGGACAAGTCTTCTTCAGGAAAAATTAAACAAAGAAAAATACAGAGTGATTGAAGAAGGGTTATGTGGACGGACGACTGTTTTTGAAGATCCACTTCGTGATGGACGGAAGGGGACAGCACTTCTGCCAACTTTGCTGGAAACACATGCACAGGTAGATGTGATCACTCTTATGCTGGGAACCAATGACTGCAAAACAGTTTTCGGAGCATCTGCAGATGTGATCGGAAAGGGGATTCTTCGACTTCTGGATCAGATTCAGGAATATGCTCCAAAAGCGAAGGTTCTTCTGATGTCACCGATTTATCTTGGGGAAAAAGTATGGCAGGAAGGCTACGATCAGGAGTTTTCCAGAGAGTCGGTGGCCGTATCCAGAAATCTCCAGTCTGTATACGAAAAAATAGCAAAAGAACGTCAGATTGAATTTCTTCCGGCAGCGGCTTATGTACATTGCTGTGAGGCTGATCAGGAACACCTCAATGCATCTGGTCATAAAGAATTTGCGGAAGTAGTATATCAAAAGATCAGAAAGTTTTTGTAGGAAATGAATAGGATTCTCAAATACAGTAAATGCTGTCTGACAACACGGATTTTGTCAGACAGCATTTTTTACTGCATAAACTTTTCAGCTTTACATGGCAATGGATTTACTTAAATCGGATTAGTACTGCTGGCTGCCCTGAGAACCGCTGGACATCTGGCGTTCCTGAGCTTCGATCATCTTTTTTACCATATATCCACCAACAGAACCGTTCTGTTTGGAAGTAAGGTTACCATTGTATCCATCTGTAAGCGGAACACCCAGCTCGTTTGCTACCTCATATTTGAAACGGTCAAGTGCGCCTTTTGCTTCTGGTACAACTGCTTTGTTAGAAGAAGTGTTACTTGGCATAATTCATTTCCTCCTTGGTTGTTGTTTGGTTTGATGTTACATTGCTAGTATATGAAATAGCGGAAATAATACACTGGCAGTTAAAGGAAATTTACAGAATAATATAAAAAATTAAAATCGAATGTATGGTTGTTTTTATAAAAAACAGAAGTTATAATATTTTCTGTGGTGCATATAATATCTGGCAGATAAGTAAAGGGGGATTTTGTGAAAAAGAAGCGCTATCCCACATACAGACGAAAATCAAAAAGAAAAAAACAGCCAGCAAAAAAGATCATAACAGGATTGATACTTTGTATTACCATTGCACTGTGTAATGGCTGGAAACCGCCGGACAGCCTGGATAAAGCCAGGGAACAGAGCGAGATTTTTTGTAATATATTTTTTACATATATAGAAGAAAATACAAAAAATTTTTCAGAAAATATATCCGAAGCGATTTCCCACACAGCTTATAAAATACTGGAGCAGACAGGAAATCAGGCCGGAGGACAGAATGCAGATATTTCGCTGGAAAATATACCGGAATACAGTGGAAGTCCTTGTGTAGAGCTTGATGGAAATATTCCGGAATTTTCAGCAGAAAAGAAAAATGGCCCTGCATATGAATTTTACAGCGAACTGGATGCTCTTGGACGATGTGGATATGCGGAATCCAAGATCACACCCCAGCTGATGCCGACAGAGGAACGAGGTGCTATCGGAATGATCAAACCAACGGGCTGGCATACAGTAAAATATGATAATGTAGATGGCAGATATCTTTATAATCGCTGTCATCTGATCGGTTATCAGCTTACCGGGGAGAATGCAAATGAAAAAAATCTGATCACGGGAACCCGGTATCTTAATGTAACCGGAATGCTGCCTTTTGAGAATGAAGTGGCAGATTATGTACACAGTACCGGGAATCCCTGTATGTATCGCGTTACTCCGATTTTTGCAGGAAAAGAACTTGTGGCCCGCGGTGTGGAAATGGAAGCGGAATCTGTAAAGGATCAGAACGTAGCCTTTCACGTTTTTGTATATAACGTACAGCCGGGAATAGAAATTGATTATCAAACCGGAAACAGCTGGCAGCAACCATAAATTCACAGGAATCCCGAAAGAGAAAATATTAATTTTTCATGAATTTGTATGAATTAAATTGCACTTTTTTGGGCGATATGCTAAAATCAATTACAGAGTTATATGGTTTTACCGCTATACAGTGGAGAAAAAGGGATGTAACCCGAGGTCAGAATGGAGAGGTGAATTATGAATTTAGGAATTATTGCACATAACAGTAAGAAAGTTCTGATTGAAGACTTCTGTATTGCATATAAGAATATCCTTGCCAAACACGAAGTATATGCAACCGGAACAACGGGAAGAAGAATTGAGGAAGCGACCAGCCTTCATGTCCATAAGTTTCTTGCCGGAAGCATTGGCGGAGACAAGCAGTTTATGGAGATGGTAGAAAGACAGGATCTGGATATGGTGATCCTGTTTTATAATCCTGTCATGATGGATCCGGCAGAACCGGATATCATGAGTATTGTTAAACGATGCGACCAGTATAATATTCCGGTTGCTACAAATATTGCCACTGCGGAGCTTTTGATTCTCGGACTGGCCCGTGGTGATCTGGATTGGAGATTAAATCTGAAATGAGAGTAATAGCAGGAAAAGCACGTAGATTAAATTTAAAAACAATTCCCGGAAATGAGACAAGACCAACAACAGACCGTATTAAGGAAACTCTTTTTAACATTCTCCAGCCTGAAATACCAGGTTGCAGGTTCCTGGATCTTTTTTCCGGAAGCGGAGCTATTGGTATCGAGGCATTGAGCCGAGGCGCTGATTATGCAGTATTTGTTGAAAAAAATCCCAAGGCATGTGCATGTATCCGTGAAAATCTTTCATTTACAAAACTCTCTGAAGGTGGTAAACTGCTGAACATGGATGTACTGCAGGCGTTGCGTTCACTGGAAGGTGGAGAACCTTTTGACTGTATCTTTATGGATGCACCTTATGAACAGCATCTGGAGCAGCCGGTTCTCGAATATCTGGCTGACAGTACTCTTGCAAACGAGAACACGCTTATTATCATAGAAGAAGATCTTTACACGGATTTTTCTTATGTGGAGGAATTGGGCTATCATCTGATACGTTCCAAGGAATATAAAACAAATAAGCATGTTTTCCTAAAAAAATGAAAGCGAGACAGACATATGATAACAGCCGTATACCCAGGAAGTTTTGACCCGGCAACTTATGGTCATCTTGATATTATTAAACGAGCAAGCATTTCTTTTGACCGGGTTATAGTGGGCGTTTTGCACAATTCTGCAAAAAGTCCGTTGTTTTCTGTGGAAGAACGTGTTAAGATACTAGCAAAGGCAACAAAAGATATCCCGAATGTGGAGGTGAAAGCATTTGAGGGCCTGTCTGTGAACTTTGCCAGGGAGAATCATGCCCAGGTGATCGTTCGCGGTCTTCGTGCTGTCACGGATTTTGAATACGAGCTGCAGATGGCGCAGACCAACCGTGTTCTTGCACCGGATGTGGATACCGTTTTTCTCACAACCAGTCTGGAATATGCATACTTAAGCTCCACGATCATGAAAGAGGTTGCGAATTTCGGAGGAGATCTGAGTAAGTTTGCTCCAAGTGAGATTACGGAAGCAGTCGAAGAAAAATTGAAAAAAAGAGAAACAGAGAAATAAGGAGAGTGTATTTATGAGCAGCAGAATTGAACAGATCATTCAGGAGATTGAAGAGTATGTGGACAGCTGTAAATTTCAGCCTCTTTCCACTACCAAGATCGTAGTGAATAAAGAAGAGATTGAGGAACTTTTACGTGAACTGCGTCTGAAAACTCCAGATGAGATCAAACGTTATCAGAAGATCATCAGCAATAAGGATGCAATCCTTGAGGATGCACAGTCCAAGGCTGACAGCCTGATCGCAGATGCGCAGACGAAAGCACAGGAGCTGGTTACACAGCATGAGATCATGCAGAAGGCGTATGCACAGGCAAATGAAACGATCAATGCTGCCAACAAGCAGGCTCAGGAGATCCTTGATTCTGCAACACAGGATGCCAACAGTATCCGTCTCAGTGCGATCACATATACAGATGATATGATGGCGAATATTGGTTCTGTTCTGAACCAGACACTTGAGGATGCCGGCGGTAAATATAAAGCATTTATCGATGCACTGCAGAGTTGTCTTGAAGTTGTAAACCATAACCGACAGGAACTTGCGCCACAGACTGCACAGGCAGCTGCAATTTCCAATACTTTCCAGGACGAAGACAGTGCTTCCAGTGATAGTGATGAGGATGAACTGTTAGACGATATCGGAGAGAACTAAGAACAGGAAAACCAGGGATGTATTCAGACATTTGGATGTAACATAAGGAAACAGTGATAATCGGTTTTCCAGTACACTTTTTGTCTGGAACATAACGCAGAGCCCACCGAATGCGGTAAGAGTTATGGAGGATATACAGCGAAATCTCCATGAATACCGGGAGTGAGCGATCTGCTGTAATCCTGTGGTCAGCTCGATGGGACTTGTAAACAGGATACTGGTCTGTTCGGAGAATGGCCAGTAATGTCTGATACATGTAAATACCAATGAAAATATCAGAATATAGCCCCCGAGCCGTGTGATGGTTTCAAATCCGTTCATGATCGAGACATCCAGGATGACTCCTGTGGAGTCCTGCTGGTATGTCTCTTTTTTTATGGATTTAACTTTGGCAGGAGTCAGTGTGTTTCCATGATATATCAGAAATCGAAAAAAAAGCATGCAGAAAAGATCAGCAGTTAACAGGATCAGGACTATCTGCATCGGATGGATTCTGTTCTGCAAAATGCTGCCGGTCAGATAGGAAACAACGAAAGCAGGACTGGCGTTGCAGGAAAAAGAAAGAAGATATTCGCCTTCTTTTTTGGAAATCTGATCATTTATGTAAAGATCATGGGCAATCTTTGCTCCCATAGGGTAACCGCACAGAAAACCCAGAATCAGAACATAGGCTCCGGCTGGAGAAAGACCGAAACATTTTTCCCACAGAAGGGAAAATGGATTCAGGAGTTTTGTGAGATTTCCGGCTTTTAAAAGAATTCCGGTGAAGATCAGGAAGGGAAGCAGGGTTGGAAGCATAACATTCAGCCACAGCGTCAATCCGTCCCTGGCACCCAGGAGCCCTTCGTCCGGGTGAAGAAGCAGAAAAAGCAGCAGACAGATACTGAAAAGTGTTAATATTTTCGATTTCATAAGATCCCGGCCTTGCTTTTTTTACAGTATATGATTATTATAAAAATAAATGAATTTATGGAGCAGAAGGAGGCAGAATTTATGCCAGCATTAGAGAATTGTGAACCTAAGAGAGTCTTTCATTATTTTGAGGAGATCTGTAAGATTCCTCACGGTTCCGGAAATACGAAACAGATCAGTGATTTTCTTGTGAATTTTGCGAAAGATCACGGGTTTAAATACGTACAGGATGAAATGAATAACGTGATCATCTATAAACCAGGTACGTCAGGATATGAAAATTCTCCGACAGTTATCATTCAGGGCCATATGGATATGGTATGTGAGAAACGTCCGAATGTAGAACATGATTTTACAAAAGACGGATTAAATATTTCTGTAAAAGACGGTTATGTAACTGCTAATGGAACAACTCTTGGCGGAGATGATGGTATTGCTGTTGCCTATGGCCTTGCTCTTCTTGAGAGTACAGATATTCCGCATCCACCACTTGAAGTGTTATTTACGGTTGATGAAGAGATTGGCCTTCTTGGTGCAGTAGGACTGGATTGCAGCGTACTGAAAGGCAGAAGATTTATCAATCTGGATTCTGAGGCAGAGGGAAGTCTCTGGATCAGTTGCGCAGGTGGCCTTTCAGGGATCAGTCATATTCCGGTTCAGCGCGTCGAGGGCGAGGGAACTAAGATACAGGTTAAGGTCTGCGGACTTATGGGCGGACATTCCGGTGCTGAGATTGATAAAAACAGAGCTAACGCCAACAAGCTGATGGGACGTTTCCTTTATGGCCTTAAGAAAAAGGCAGATTATGCAGTGATTTCTCTTGCAGGTGGCCAGAAGGATAATGCCATTACGAGAGAATGCATCACAGAGTTTCTGACTGATGCACCAGAAGAAGTAAAAGCATACGCAAAAGAACTCCAGGAGCAGATCAGGGAGGAATATACCGGCTCTGATGAGAATATTACCATTGAAGTGAAAGAGAATGGAGTAGAGACAGCTCAGGTCCTTCATCCTACAAGCCAGGAGAAGATTGTATTCTATCTTCAGAATGTACCATTTGGAATCCAGAAAATGAGTGGGACTATTAAAGGTCTGGTGGAATCATCCAGTAATATCGGAATTCTTCGGTTGGATGAGGACGAGCTCTTTGCAAGTTCAAGTGTAAGAAGTTCCGTAGATGCGGCATGCAGCGCAATATCTGATAAAATCGAATATCTTACAGAGTTTCTTGGGGGAGATTATGAAGTACAGGGTGCATATCCTGCATGGGAATACCGGAAAGATTCTCCATTAAGAGATAAGATGGTGGAGATTTTTGAAGAAATGTATGGTCATAAACCGGAAGTTGTGGCAATCCATGCAGGTCTTGAATGCGGGCTTTTCTACAAAAAAATGGAAGGCCTTGACTGTGTATCTCTTGGACCGGATATGAAGGATATTCATACATCGGAAGAAGTATTAAGTATCGCTTCCACAGAAAGAGTATGGAATTACCTTGTAAAGGTTCTTGAAAATCTGAAAGACTGATCATAACCGGATCAACGGTATCTTTTGCCCTGAAGCAGAAACATGTTTCTCTTCAGGGCTTTTTCTGATTTCTGAAAAAATGAGCAAAAAATTCATAAAATATTCATTCCTGCATATATATAGCTTTGTGGATGCATCACACAAAAAAGAAAATTTTTCTATAATTTTTTAATAAAAAATTGATAAAGAATCCCTATTTTTTCAAAACATATGTTATAATAAAAAATGTATGCCGCCATCACCACAACAAAAAATAAGAGACTGACGGCAGATAATAAGGAGCGAGCAACATGGAAATACAGTTATGGCGAAGTATTCTGTGCCCTTACGAGCTGGCTGTCAAGGAACTGACAGTCAAATTTGAACATATGATAGAAGAATACCGTGAGAATGATCGATATTCACCCATTGAACAAGTCAGTGGAAGAGTAAAAAGTGTATCCAGTATTCTGGAGAAAATGCAGCGCAAACATATTCCTATTGAACAGATGGAAACCGAGGTGGAAGACCTTGCAGGTGTCCGGATCATCTGTCAGTTTGAAGAAGATATTGATACAGTCGCTGCAATCATCCGAAGAAGAACAGATATGGAAGTAAAAAGTGAGAAGAACTATCTGACTCATATTAAACAGAGCGGTTATCGGAGTTATCACATGATCCTTTACTATATAGTAGAGACGATCGACGGCCCCAAGAGACTTCAGGTGGAAGTTCAGATCCGTACGATGGCAATGAATTTCTGGGCTACCATTGAGCATTCTCTTCAATATAAATATAAAGGCGACATGCCGCCGCATGTCGCAGAACGTCTCAGCAAAGCATCAGATGCCATCATTTCCCTGGATCATGAAATGTCTTCTGTCCGGAATGAGATCATGGATGCACAGAATTCTTCACAGATGCAATCCAATCTTGTGAAGGATATTTTGAATAATATTGAGAATCTTTACCGTGTTTCCAGCGAACGGGAAGTCAGCAAGATCCAGGATGAATTTTTAAGAGTATTCAAAACCAAAGATTTACGTCAGCTGGAGCGATTCCACAGACAGTTGGATATTATTGCCGAGGGATACCGTGCCCAGGCTGTACATCATAGCATGTAATAGATAGACCAGAAGCAGTAAGCACATAATACATATGAGGAATTATAAATGCAGGATTTTTTACCGGTTACAAGGGAAGATATGAAGTCAAAAGGCTGGGATACGGTTGATTTTGTCTATGTGACAGGCGATGCCTATGTAGATCATCCGTCTTTTGGATCAGCTATCATCGGACGTCTTCTGGAAAGTAGAGGCTACCGTGTAGGGATGATCCCACAGCCGGACTGGCGAAAGAAAGAGAGTATCCAGGTGTTCGGGGAACCGCGCCTGGGTTTTCTCGTTACAGCAGGAAACATGGATTCCATGGTGAATCATTATACTGTTTCCAAGAAACACAGAAGTACAGATGCCTATTCTCCCGGGGGAAAAATGGGATTAAGACCAGATCGGGCAAGTGTGGTATACAGCAATCTGATTCGTCAGAGCTATAAACATACGCCTATCATTCTGGGCGGAATTGAAGCCAGCCTTCGTAGAATGGCACATTATGATTATTGGGAAAACAAAGTCAAGCACAGTATTCTTATTGATTCCGGAGCAGATCTTATTTCTTATGGAATGGGAGAACACTCGATCCTGGAAATTGCCGAGGCACTGCAAAGTGGAATTCCGGTACAGGAGATTACTTATGTGGCAGGCACTGTTTTTAAAAGCCATGATATTAACAGAGTCTACGAACCCGTGATCCTTCCGGCTTTTGAACAGGTTCAGTCAGACAAAAAAGCTTATGCGGACAGTTTTGCCATCCAATATCGCAACACGGATCCATTCACTGCAAAGCCGCTGGTGGAATCTTATGGAAACCGCGGCTATGTGATTCAGAATCCTCCGGCGAAGCCTCTGACACAGATGGAAATGGATGATGTTTATGACCTGCCTTACACAGGCCAGTATCATCCCATGTATAAAAAAGACGGAGGGATTCCGGCACTGAAAGAGATCAAGTTCAGTCTGACCAGCAACAGAGGCTGTTTTGGCAGCTGTAATTTCTGTGCGCTGACTTTCCATCAGGGCCGCATTCTTCAGACAAGAAGCCATGAATCCATTCTGAGAGAAGCAGAAAAAATGACAGAGGACCCAGATTTTAAAGGCTATATTCATGATGTGGGAGGTCCTACTGCGGATTTTCGACATCCCTCCTGTAAGAAACAGCTGACAAAAGGAGTCTGCAGGGAACGCCAGTGCCTGTTTCCTTCTCCGTGTAAAAATCTGACGGTGGATCATAAAGATTATCTGCAGCTTTTACGAAAAGTTCGGAATTTACCAAAAGTCAAAAAAGTATTTATCCGTTCCGGTATTCGTTTTGATTACATGGTGGCAGATCCGGATAAAACTTTTCTGAATGAGCTTGTAAAATATCATGTCAGCGGCCAGCTGCGTGTGGCACCGGAACATGTTTCTGATGAAGTGCTGAAATATATGGGAAAACCGAAACATGCAGTTTACGAAAGTTTTCTGAAAGAATATGAAACGGCCAATGCCCGCACAGGCAAGCAGCAGTATGCAGTTCCTTATTTTATGTCATCTCATCCGGGATGTACCATGAAGGAAGCTGTAAAACTTGCGGAATATGTTCGTGATCTTGGATTTACACCGGAACAGGTGCAGGATTTTTACCCGACACCTTCAACTCTTTCTACCTGTATGTATTATACGGGAATACATCCTCTGACCGGAGAGAAAGTTTATGTTCCGAAAAATCCTCATGAAAAGGCAATTCAGCGTGCTCTGATGCAGTACAAAAATCCGGAGAACCGGGAACTGATCCTCGAGGGACTTAAAATGACCGGACGTATGGATCTGGTAGGTTTTGGACCAAAGTGCCTGATCCATCCAAGAGAACTTCGGAGAAAAAATTCCAAAGGAAAAAATCCTGAAAGCAGAAGTACAGATCGAAGAAATCTAAAAACACAGACAAGGAGTTCGGCACATGAAAAATACCAGAAAAAGAAAAACAAAAAAAGGTGATTTTGGCTATTTCAGTAGCGAAAAGAAGCGAAGACTTCTGATCACAGCTGGATTATTTTCGCTTCCGCTTCTCGTTTTTTTCGTAGCATGGGCGGTCAATGGTACAAGGATGACTGTCTGGACAGTTCTGACGGTTGTAGGATGTCTTCCTGGCTGTAAATCCATGGTAAGCCTGATCATGATCCTGATGCGGCATCCTATGGACAGGAAACTGTATGAAGAAATCCGGAAACATGCCGGTGATCTTGTGATGGCATATGAAATGTATATGACTTTTTATGAAAAGAGCGGTTATCTTGATGCTGTGGCTGTATGTGGAAATACGGTTGTGGGATATACCAGTGATCCAAAGGTGGATATATCGTATCTTGCAGAACAGTCTCAGAAAATTGTCCGCAAAAACGGTTATAAAGTAGATGTAAAGATCCTGAAAGATCTGAAGCCCTATCTGGAACGTCTGGATTCTATGAATGAACATAAAGAATCTTTACGGAATGGAATCAAGTTTACACCAGATGAACGGTATCCGGATCTTTCCAGGGAAGAGCTGATCAAACATACGATCCTGGCAATCTGTCTGTAGGAGCACTGTTATAATGAAAGAATTTATCATTAATGAAAATGAGGCCGGACAACGCTTTGACAAATATCTGGCCAAGCTTCTTAAAGAAGCGCCAAAAAGTTTTTTTTACAAAATGATGCGTAAAAAAAATATTACACTTAACGGAAAAAAAGCAAACGGAAATGAGAAACTGCTTTCTGGTGATCATGTGAAGTTATTTTTAAGTGATGAAACTTTCGAGAAATTCAGCGGTACCGATAAAGCTCCCAGGGCATATCATAAACTGGACATTATTTATGAAGATGAGAATATCCTTCTGATCAACAAACCGTCAGGGATGCTTTCCCAGCCCGGAGATGATGGCACTCCGTCACTGGTGGAATATCTGACCGGGTATCTTCTGGAAACTGGAAGCCTTACAGAGGAGGATTTAAGAACTTTTCGGCCATCTGTGTGTAACCGTCTGGATCGCAACACTACCGGGCTGATCGCAGCCGGAAAAAGTCTTGCCGGTCTTCAGGAACTCTCGGAAATGTTTAAATCCAGAAATCTCCATAAGTATTATCTGTGTCTTGTGGAGGGTGTACTGGAACAGGAAAAATATATCAAAGGATATCTTTCCAAAGATAAAAAAAATAATAAAGTAACAATATACAAACAGGAGAAAGAGAATACCCTTCCTGTGGAGACCCGATATTTTCCGCTTGGTAACAATGGAAAACGGACTCTTCTTAAGGTAGAACTGATCACAGGACGTGCACATCAGATCCGTGCACATCTTGCATCAGAAGGGCATTCGATCGTGGGTGATCCAAAGTACGGAAAAAATGAAAGCAATCTGAAAGGACAGCTTCTGCATTCTTTCTGCATGGAGTTTCCGGTTCTTACAGGAACACTTTCTTATCTTTCCGGAAAGACCTTCACAGCGCCGATACCGGAAATCTTTCTCAGAACATTAAAAGAGGAGCAGTTGGAGGAAATTTATTATGAAAATCTGGAATGAAGTGTGGGATTATGTAAAAATGATCATCATTGTGGTAGTGGTGGTCCTTGTTATCAACAATGTGGTACTGATCAATGCAAAGATTCCGTCGGAATCCATGGAAAATACCATCATGACCGGTGACCGGATCTTTGGTTTTCGCCTGGCGTATGGTTTTAATATGAATGTATTTGGAAATGAAATATCCAAGAAATGGAAAGATCCGGAGCGTTTTGATATTGTGATCTTTAAGTATCCGGATGACGAATCCCAGCTGTTTATCAAACGTATTATCGGACTTCCGGGAGACAAAGTTGAGATTATAGATGGTAAAGTTTATATCAATGATTCGGAAACGCCACTGGAAGATTCCTATGTACCGGAGACACCGCTTGGAAGTTTCGGCCCTTATGAAGTACCGGAGAATTGTTACTTTATGATGGGCGATAACCGAAACAATTCAAAGGATTCCAGATACTGGACCAATACTTTTGTGCGTTTCGATCAGATTGTTGGAAAAGCGGAGATCCGTTATTTCCCGTCCATCAAGCTTTTGAATTAAAGAAGGGTTTTATTTTATGGCAACGTGGAACAGCAGAGGGCTTCGAGGCTCCACTTTGGAGGAACTTGTCAATCGTACCAATGAGCAGTACCGCGAAAAAGGACTGGCTCTGATCCAGAAAATTCCAACTCCCATCACGCCGGTAAAAATGGACAAGAATACAAGACATATCACACTGGCATATTTTGAACAGAAAAGTACTGTAGATTATATCGGAGCAGTGCAGGGAATTCCTGTCTGCTTCGATGCCAAAGAATGCTGTGTAAAGACCTTTCCCCTTGCAAACATTCATCCTCATCAGGTAGCTTTTATGGAGGAGTTTGAGAAGCAGAAGGGGATTTCTTTTTTTCTGATCTATTTCAGCGCAGATAATGTTTTTTATTATCTTACTTTACGCAAACTGAAAGAATTCTGGAAACGGATGGAAGAGGGCGGACGAAAAAGTTTCCGCCGGGAAGAATTGGACGAGGAATTTTATCTTCCGGCAAAAAGCGGATTTCTGGTTCCTTATCTGGAGGGGATCCAGAAAGATCTGCAATTACGGGATTGACTTTTGGAAAAGTTTCCTATATAATCAAATTTAAGTTTTTCTGTGGTAGCATGGTAGCGAACTAAAGCGAAACGCAGAAAATTCAAAAAGTGTTACGGAGGAAATGAACATGCAGCGTATTTTTCATACACCTGAAGGTGTGCGGGACATTTATGGAGAGGAATGCAGCCGCAAAAAACGGCTCCAGAGGGAGCTCCACCAGGTGTTTTCAAGATATGGATATGAAGATATAGAAACACCGGGATTTGAATACTTTGAAGTGTTCAGTAATGAAGTGGGAACAATCCCATCCAAAGATCTTTATAAATTTTTTGACAGAGAGGGAAATACCCTTGTTCTAAGGCCTGACTTCACACCATCGGTTTCCAGAGCGTGTGCTACATATTTTGATCCGGAAAAGGGACCGGTAAGACTTTGTTATACAGGAAATACATTTATCAACAATTCCAGTTACAGAGGACAGATGAAAGAAAATACCCAGATGGGTGTGGAGCATATGGGAGATGATTCCGCAGCAGCAGATGCGGAGATCCTTGCCATGACAGTAGAGTGCCTGAAAGCAGCAGGACTTACAGAATTCCAGGTTAGTGTGGGTCAGGTAGATTATTATAAATCCCTGCTTGCAGAAGCAGATCTGGAACCGGAGATGGAAGAACATCTTCGTGAACTGATCTCCCAGAAGAATTATTTTGGTGTGGAAGAACTTCTGAAGGGACAGAATTTAAGCGAGAGCCTTTCAGAAGCTTTTGCGGAACTGCCGCAGATGTTCGGTTCCGTGGAAATTCTGGAAAAAGCAAAAAAACTTACCTCCAATCCGGAGGCACTTTTCGCAGTAAAACGTCTGGAAGAGATCTACGAGATCCTGAAAGTATATGGCTGTGAGAAATACATTGCTTTTGATTTTGGAATGCTCAGTAAATTCCGTTATTATACAGGAATCATTTTCCAGGCTTATACATATGGAACCGGCGAACCACTGATCAAAGGTGGACGTTATAACGAGCTGATGAAACATTTCGGAAAACCGGCTTCTTCCATCGGATTTGCCATTGTGGTTGATAACCTGATGCTTGCTCTTTCCAGACAGAAGCTGACCGTTCCATCCGGTGATAAGACCGTTGTGATCACCTATGCTCCGGGAGAGCTGAAAAAAGCGATCCAGGAAGCAATTACACTTCGAGGAGAAGGTAAAAAAGTGGCATTATGCCCGAAAAAGGAGGAGCAGGAATAATGAGATATCTTACATTTGCCCTCACAAAAGGGCGTCTGGCCAACAAAACACTGGATATGTTTGAAAAGATCGGTATTACATGTGAGGAGATGCGTGACAAGGATTCCCGTAAACTGATCTTTACCAATGAGGAACTGAAACTCAGGTTTTTCCTTGCGAAAGGCCCGGATGTGCCGACTTATGTAGAGTACGGTGCCGCAGATATTGGTATCGTAGGTAAGGATACCATTCTGGAAGAGGGAAGAAAACTTTACGAAGTTATGGATCTGGGATTCGGAGCATGCCGCATGTGCGTATGTGGCCCGGAAAGCGCCAGAGAAGTTTTAAATAACAACCAGCTGATCCGTGTTGCTACCAAATACCCGAACATAGCAAAGGATTACTTTTATAATAAAAAACACCAGACGGTGGAGATCATCAAACTGAATGGTTCCATTGAGCTTGCACCGATCGTAGGTCTTTCCGAAGTCATCGTGGATATCGTGGAAACAGGAAGTACCCTTCGCGAGAATGGTCTGAAGGTGTTGGAGGAAGTCTGCCCGCTGTCTGCCCGTATGGTAGTCAACCAGGTCAGCATGAAAATGGAAGATGAAAGGATCCGTAAACTGATCACAGAACTTCGAAACGTTGTCAAATAAGCTGTGAAGCTGTTTATTTGCTTATGAGCATGTAGTGGAACGGATTGTGAATAAATACAGAAAGAAGGCAGAAGTTATTATGCGTAAGGTAAAACTCACCAAGGAATCTACAAAAGATATTCTGGAAACTCTCTTAAAAAGAAGTCCTAATAATTATGGCAAATATGAGGATGCAGTAGCAGATATCCTCGCAAAAGTAAAGGCAGAGGGAGATGAAGCGCTGTTTGCTTTTACCAGAGAATTTGATAAAGTTGAAGTGACAAAGGAGACGATCCGTGTTACACCGGAGGAGATCGAGGAAGCTTATAAGCTGGTAGATCCGTCTCTGATTGATGTGATCAAAAAAGCGCTGGTAAATATCCGCAGCTATCATGAAAAGCAGCTTCAGAACAGCTGGTTCACAAGTACGACAGACGGTACTATGCTTGGCCAGAAAGTAACTGCACTGAACCGTGTAGGTGTTTATGTTCCAGGCGGAAAAGCTGTATATCCATCTTCTGTACTGATGAATATCGTTCCTGCCAAAGTAGCAGGTGTGGACCGTATTGTAATGACAACCCCTCCGGGAAAAGACGGAAAGGTGAATCCAAGCACACTGGTTGCTGCCAATGAGGCCGGTGCAGATGAAATTTATAAAGTGGGCGGTGCCCAGGCTATCGGAGCTCTTGCATACGGAACTGAGAGTATCCCGAAAGTGGACAAGATCGTAGGACCTGGAAATATTTTTGTTGCCCTTGCAAAAAAAGCAGTTTATGGTTATGTCAGCATTGACTCCATTGCCGGACCAAGCGAGATCCTTGTTCTTGCAGATGAGACTGCAAATCCACGTTATATCGCGGCAGATCTTCTTTCTCAGGCAGAGCATGATGAGATGGCGTCCGCGATCCTGATCACAACAAATGAAGAATTTGCAGATAAGGTTGACGCAGAGGTAAAAGGTTTTGTTGAAAAACTTTCCAGAAAAGCTATCATCGAGAAATCTCTAGAGAATTTTGGATATATCCTGATCGCAGAAGATATGGACGAGGCCATTGAGGCAGCCAATGAAATTGCCTCCGAGCATATGGAGATCGTCACAAAGAATCCGTTTGAAGATATGATGAAAGTACGAAATGCAGGTGCGATCTTTATCGGAGAGCACAGCTCTGAGCCTCTTGGAGATTATTTTGCAGGACCGAACCATGTACTTCCTACCAATGGAACCGCGAAATTTTTCTCCGCACTTTCTGTAGATGATTTTATTAAGAAATCCAGCATTGTGTATTATTCCAGAGAAGCACTCCGGAAGATCCACAAGGACATTATCCAGTTTGCCACATCGGAACAGCTGACTGCACACGCAAACTCCATTGCGGTCCGTTTTGAGGAAGAGGATAAGGAGAACGAATAATGGCAAGAGAAGCACTGATCGAAAGAAACACAAAAGAAACACAGATCCGTCTGCAGCTGAATATTGACGGAACAGGAAGTTCCGATGTTGATACAGGTATTGGCTTTTTTGATCATATGCTGGACGGCTTTACGCGTCATGGACTGTATGATCTTACTTTGAGGGTACACGGTGACCTGAATGTGGATGATCATCATACTATTGAAGATACAGGTATTGTCCTTGGAAATGCGATCCGTGAGGCAGTTGGGGACAAAAAAGGAATCAAACGTTATGGCAGCTGTATTCTTCCCATGGATGAAGTTCTGGTGCTCTGTGCAGTGGATCTTTCCGGAAGACCTTATCTTGGATGGGATGCGGAGTTTTCCACGGAGAAAATAGGAGATATGGCAACCGAGATGGTGAAGGAATTCTTTTATGCAGTGTCTTATTCCGCAGCAATGAATCTTCACATCAAAGTTCTTTCCGGCGGAAACAGCCATCATGTGGCAGAGGCTATGTTTAAGAGCTTTGCCAAAGCCCTTGATGCGGCAACACAGTACGATTCCCGGATCACAGACGTGCTTTCTACCAAGGGAAGCCTCTGATACATAAAGGAGACTACTTATGAACAAACAGTTGATCCCATGCCTTTATCTTCAGGCAGAAAAGGCAGTAACAGGATTTGGACAGAGAAATCTTTTCGGAGATGGAAATGTAGAGACACTTGCAAAATTTTACGGCGACAATGGAGCAGATGAGCTTCTGGTGTTTGACTTTTCTTCCGCAGATGCTGAGCATGGCCGTGCGATCGGAAAGATCCGGGATATCTGCCAGGCATCCGAGATCCCGGTGATCGCAGCAGGAAACATCAAACGTATGGAAGACGTAAAAAAACTGATCTATGCAGGCTGTGCCAAGGTTGTATTAAATTTTTCAAAGAAAAGTAATATTGAGCTTCTTGAGGAAGTATCCAGACGTTTTGGAAAAGAACGTATGATGATCAGTATTTCTGATCTGAAGGAATTTACAGAAAATCAGGAGCTGATCGAAACTTATGCAGACAGTGTTCTGGCTCTGGATACAGTGGAAAATGAAATCGCACAGATTTCGCAGATTTCCATTGTTCTCCACACGGACGAAAGCAGTCAGGAAAAAGTTCTGGAGCTTTTAGGGGAAACCGCCGTGTCCGGACTTTGCGGTGCTTATGTGAGCAGCCTTGAAAATGATCTGCATACATTAAAAGAGACCTGCGAAAAAGCCGGAATTCCGGTGAATACCTATAAAAGCAATATTGCATGGTCCGATTTTAAATTAAACAGTGATGGAATGGTTCCAGTTATTGTCCAGGATTACCGGACAGATGAAGTGCTGATGCTGGCCTATATGAATGAACTGGCTTTTGATACTACACTGAAACTGGGAAAAATGACATACTGGAGCCGCAGCCGGAATGAACTCTGGACAAAAGGCCTGACATCCGGACATGTACAGTATGTAAAATCCCTTACCATTGACTGTGACAATGATACGATCCTTGCCAAGGTGGATCAGGTGGGGGCTGCCTGCCATACAGGAAACCGTACCTGTTTCTTCAAACCACTGATGAAGAAAGAGTACGATGATACCAATCCACTCCACGTATTCCAGAATGTGTACGATGTGATCACAGACCGGAAAGCGAATCCGAAGGAAGGTTCCTATACCAATTATCTTTTTGATAAGGGAATTGACAAGATCCTGAAAAAAGTCGGTGAAGAATGTACAGAGATCGTCATTGCCGCCAAAAATCCGGATAAAGAAGAGATCAAGTATGAGATCTCAGATTTTCTCTATCACATGATGGTACTGATGGTGGAAAAAGGTGTCAGCTGGGAAGAGATCACCAGAGAACTGGCAAAAAGATAGAATTAAAAAAAAGACATATACAATTTTGGTTAGGCATGGTATACTTATCGGAACAAAGTGCGGAAATATAAGAAAAAGGGAAAGGGAAACAGCCAATGATCAAAATTGATGACTGGGTGATCGAAAAAGGAGAAAAAGCACAAGGTAAGATTGAGATCACAGGATGCGGCATGGCGATGCCGGCGACTGTGATCTGCGGGGTGGAAGACGGACCGACGATCCTGATCACAGCAGGAGTACACAGCGCCGAGTATGTAGGAATACAGGCGGCGATGGAACTTGCGAAAGAATTTCAGCCGGAGGAACTGAAGGGAAATGTGATCATCATTCCGCTGGTCAATGTCAGTGGATTTGAACATCGTACCATGAGTATGGTCTATGAAGATGGTAAGAATCTGAACCGTGTTTTCCCGGGAGATCCTGAGGGGACAGCTGCAGACCGCATTGCCTATACCATGGTGACGAAAATTTTTTCCATAACGGATTATTATATTGATCTGCACAGCGGAGACGGATATGAGCAGCTTCATCCATATGTTTATTATGTAGGGGTTGTAGATGAAGAGACGGCAGAGAAGTCCTTACATATGGCAAGACATATCGGTGTCAAATATGTGGTCCGCTCTACAACTGCTACAGGTGGTGCCTATAATTATGCTTCTTCTCTTGGAATTCCAAGCATTCTCATCGAGAGGGGCGGACACAGTTACTGGACCTGGGAGGAAGTGGAACAGGACAAAAGAGACGTCCGTCATCTTGTGTTTCATCTTCAGGGGAAGAAATGTCACGGACTGAAACATTACCGTCAGATGCTTCTGGAAAATGTGGTATATGAATATGCACCATATACCGGATGCTGGTATCCATCCAAAAAGCCTGGAGAGTACTTCTTTAAAGGAGAAGACCTGGGTGAACTGAGAGATTACTACGGAAACCTGCTTTATACATCCATTGCAACAGAAAATGGAGTTGTACTTTATCAGACAGCCAGCCTGAATATTATTGAGGACGGACCGATGATCGCCTATGCAGCGATCACAGAGACGCTGACCTGATATTCGCAGAGCTTTTCCACCAAAAATTGTTTTATTCAATTCCTATAGAAGCGATAAGAAAACCGGATTTTACCGTTTGTTGTTCTGTTTGTAAAAACAAACGCGTAAAATCCGTATTTTTTTGACAAATCGGATAAACTCAGTTGTTAAATACCTAACGGGGTATATGTACAATTCAAACAGCTTTGACAAAATTGATAAATATTCTAAAAATACAACATTTTTCTATGGACAACAGCAATAGATTTATCATATAATAAATCCGTAATTTAACAGCATTTGCTGATTTTTACATCAGTCGTTGCAAGTTCCGAGAGGATTAATAGGGAAACCGGTGTAAATCCGGTACGATCCCGTCACTGTAATGGGGAATCCTCAGATAAAATACCACTGGCCGGGTGCGTGAGAAATAGGGCCGGGAAGGTGTCTGAGGGTGAGGAGCCTGAGTCAGGAGACCTGCTTGTAATTGTTTTAAGATGATTCTTACGGAAGATAGGAAGCAAGTTTTTTTGTGTGTGCCCGTATTTCGTCACGGGCTTTTTTCGTGCGTATTTCTAAAATTCCATGCATTTTCTGCATATAAAGAATCCCATTATAGTTATTATTATCTTATATAAGTTGAAACGGCTATGCTAAAAATCACATCAAATGAGGAAAGGAGTAAAACGTGACAAAGAAACAAGTAGGAAAAAGATTTCTCCAGATTATCATTGTATTATTTGGAATCAGCTTTTTCACATTTGGACTGACCTACCTGTCACCTGGTGATCCTGCGGAGATCATGTTGACAGAGTGTGGTAATCTTCCAACACCAGAACTTCTGGAACAGACAAGACATGATCTCGGCCTTGACCAGCCATTTCTTGTGCAGTATGGTTCCTGGCTGAAAGGTGTTGTAACAGGAGATATGGGACAGTCCTATTCTTTCAAAATGCCGGTAACGGATAAACTGGTATCCTGTTTCTGGCCGACGCTGAGGATGTCGTTGCTGGCACTTCTGATGATGGTCATTATTTCCATACCGCTTGGAATACTGGCCGCTGTATATCAGAACAAATTCCCGGATTATTTTGTAAGAGGAATTACCTTTGTGGGAGTATCTGTTCCAAGCTTCTGGCTGGGCCTGATCCTTCTCAGCATCTTTGGTGTTCAGCTTCGCTGGATCAATGTTGCCGGAGGCAGTACAGATTTTAAATCCATGATCCTTCCGGCGCTGACACTTGCACTTGCCATGTCTGCAAAGTATACCAGACAGGTAAGAAGTGCAGTACTGGAGGAACTTCACCAGGATTATGTCACAGGTGCAAGAATGCGTGGGATCAAGGAAAGAGTCATTCTCTGGAAACACGTTCTTCCTAATGTAATGCTTCCGCTGGTAACACTGCTGGGGCTTTCCCTTGGAAGTCTTCTGGGAGGTACTGCAGTTGTAGAGATCATTTACAACTGGCCTGGAATGGGAAATATGGCAGTAAAGGCAATTTCCTGTCGTGACTATCCTCTTGTACAGGGCTATGTACTCTGGATCGCGATCCTGTACATGTGCATCAACCTGCTTGTGGATCTGTCCTATACTTATCTCGATCCAAGACTTAAGGAGGATAGATAATTGAAAAAGGTATTACGAACATTCAAAGAAAATAAACAGTTCACTCTTTTCTTTATTCTGGGTCTCGTGGTGATCGGTGTTGCGATCTTTGCACCGCAGCTTTCCCCATATGATCCGTTGGATGCAGTTATGACCGAATCACTGCAGGAGCCAAGCTCCGCTCATCCGTTCGGAACGGATAAGCTTGGACGAGATCTTCTTTCCCGTGTTATCTTCGGAACAAGAACCTCTCTGATCATGACCTTATGTCTGGTTGCGGTGATCTTTGTGATCGGTACATTTTTAGGAGTTATCGCCGGATATTTCGGTGGTGTTGTGGATGCAGTGATCATGCGTATCGCGGATATGATGATCTCATTCCCCGGCCTTGTTCTGGCCATTGCCATTGCCGGTATGCTCGGACCGAATCTGGTCAATGCCGTTATCTCCATTGCGGCTGTAAGCTGGACAAAATATGCCCGCCTTGCAAGAAGTATGGTTTTGAAAGTCAAGAAGAGTCTTTACATAGAGGCAGCTGTGGTAAACGGAACAAAGACCTGGAAAATTCTTCTTGTACACGTTCTTCCCAACATGGTAACCCAGATGGTGGTAACTGCAGCGGCAGATATCGGAACCATGATGCTGGAACTGGCTTCCCTTTCATTCCTGGGATTTGGTGCAACCGCGCCGACACCGGAATGGGGACTGATGCTGAATGAAGGAAGGACCTACATGGCAAAAGCGCCATGGCTTATGATCTACCCTGGTATCGCTATCGTGATCTGTGTTGTTGTTTTCAACATGCTTGGAGACAGCATCCGTGATGTACTGGATCCGCGCCAGGATCAATAAAACAACTCTGTAACAAACCAACACCATATGATCAGTATTATTTATCTTTAGGAGGATGAAATGAGAAATAACGTAGTTAAAAAAGTGCTGGCTGCTACACTTGCATGCATGATGACTTTTTCCATGACAACAGTGGCTCAGGCAAAAGGTGACAAAAAAAGTGATAAGGAGATCACCATCGGAGTAACAAGCTTTGCAGATACACTGGAGCCGACAGAGCAGTATTTCAGCTGGGTAGTATCCCGTTATGCGATCGGAGAGTGCCTCACAAAATTCGATGAGAACGGTGAGATCGTTCCATGTCTTGCAGAAGAATGGGAGAACAGCGACGATGGAAAAACATGGACCTTCAAGATCCGTGAGAGCGTAAAATTCTCCAACGGCGACGATATGACACCAGAGATGGTAAAAGCTTCCATCGAGCGTACCGCTGAAAAGAGTGACCGTGTTCCGGAATTCTTTGATCTCGACAGCATCGAGGTTGATGGACAGAACCTGATCTTCCACCTGAACAGAGCAAATGCAAACATGGCCGGATGCCTTGCAGACCCGCTGTTTCTGATCGTAGATACAAATGTAGATGATTCTACATTTGCCATGGAAGGACCGATCTGTACAGGACCTTACGCAGTAGAGTCCTTCAACCCGACAGATTCCTGTGTCGTAGTAAAAAATGAGAACTACTGGGATGGAGAAGTTCCCCTTGATAAAGTTACACTGAAATGTGTGGATGACCAGACAACACGTTCCATGGCTCTTCAGACAGGTGAGATCGATATCGCTTACAACCTGAAAACAGAGAACCTGGTTGAGTTTGAGGGAAATGACAATTACGACATCCAGGAGCTTCAGTCTCTTCGTTCCACCTATGCATTCATGAACCAGAACGAGGATCATGCACTCAGCGATAAGGCACTTCGCCAGGCACTTCTCCGCGGACTTGATAAGGAGACATACTGCAACACTCTTCTTGAGGGTGGTGCAACAGCCGGTAAAGCACCGGTTCCTCCAACACTTGACTTTGGATTCGATGATCTGAAAGATGAGAATGCTTACGATCCGGATGGCGCAAAGAAGATTCTTGAGGAAGCTGGATACAAAGATGTTGACGGTGACGGATTTGTAGAGACTCCGGACGGAGATCCGCTTGTTCTTGATTTCGTTATTTACACAAGCCGTGCAGAGCTTGGTGTATACGCACAGGCAGCACAGGCCAGCCTGAAAGAGATCGGTATCAATGTAAACCTGAATACTGTAAGTTATGAGACACTTCTTGACATGAGAGATTCCGGTCAGTATGACCTTCTGATCTGGAACGTACTGGTTGCCAACACAGGTGATCCGGAGAACTACTTAAGAGAGAACTGGTACAGCTCTTCCGCAAACAATACTGCAGGATACAACAATCCGGATGTAGATAAGCTTCTTGATGAGCTTGCTCAGACATTCGATGAGGATGCAAGAAAAGATCTGATCATCGACATCCAGCAGGATATTATGGATGATGCAGCAACTGTATTCTTCGGTTATGAGACAACTTATCTCTTCTCCAATAAGAAAGTAACTGGAGTTAAGATGTATCCGATGGATTACTACTGGCTGACAAAGGATATCACTCTTGCCGAGTAAAGGAGCGTTTATTTATGCTTGAAATCAAGGATCTTTCTGTTCAGTACGGAAAGCAGGCACCTACCATTGAGCATTTCAATCTTTCCATGAAGAAGGGTGAGATCATCAGTGTTGTAGGAGAGAGTGGAAGTGGAAAAACAACCGTGATCCGTGCTGTCCTCGGCGCTCTTGCCGGGGGTGGCCGGGTCAGTGCCGGTGATATTCAGTTCAACGGACATTCCCTGCTTTCCAATACCAAGGATGAATGGAGAAATTTAAGAGGTACCCGCATTTCCATGATTTTTCAGGATTGTGGTGGAACCCTGAATCCGATCCGCAAGATCGGAAGCCAGTATGTGGAGTATATTTGTACACATACTGACGTATCCAAAGCAGAAGCATGGAAAAAAGGCTGCTCCATGCTTCAGAAAATGCGTCTTCCAGACGCGGAAAATATCATGAAAAGTTATCCTCACCAGCTTTCCGGTGGTATGCGCCAGCGAGTTGGTATTGCCATGGCTATGACTTTTAACCCGGAACTGCTTCTTGCAGATGAGCCGACCAGTGCCCTGGATGTAACCACGCAGGCACAGATCGTACGCCAGATGATGGAGCTCCGTGATGATTTCGGAACCGGCATCATCATCGTTACCCATAACATTGGTGTAGCGGCTTATATGGCCGATCAGCTGGTTGTTATGCAGCACGGAAAAGTTGTGGATCAGGGAACACGTGATGAAGTCATGAATCATCCGACCAGTGACTATACAAAGAAACTGCTGGCTGCAGTGCCGGAAATGGAGGGACAGCGTTATGTTTAAGGAATCCGATATCGTGCTCAGTGCAAAACATATCGTAAAACAGTTCCCGGCTTCCGGTGGCAGAACATTGACAGCCTGCAATGATGTGAACTTGAATGTTTATAAAGGAAAGACTCTGGGAATCGTAGGAGAGAGTGGCTGTGGTAAATCCACCTTTGTCCGTATGGTCATCTCTCTTGACAAGCCGACCAGTGGCGAGATCCTTTATCATGGAAAAAATCTCTCCAATCTTTCCAAAAAAGAAACCTGGCTGAACCGTCAGAATATGCAGATGGTATTCCAGGATCCACTGGCATCTTTTGACCCGAAAATGAAGATCGTGGATATTCTTACAGAGCCGCTGATCAATTACGGGAAACTGAAAAGAAGCGAAAAAGAAGCCAAAGCCAGAGAACTTCTGAAAATGGTAGAACTTCCCGGAGATTTTGTAGACCGCTATCCTCATAACATGAGTGGTGGTCAGAGACAGCGTATCAGTATTGCACGTGCACTTTCCCTGGAACCGGAGATCCTGGTGTGTGATGAGGCGACTTCTGCACTTGACGTTTCTGTACAGGAGTCCGTGATCCAGCTGCTGGTACGTCTCCAGAAGGAGAAAAACATCAGCATGCTCTTTATCTGCCATGACCTGGCGCTGATCCGTTCTTTTGCTCATCAGATCGCGGTAATGTATCTTGGAAATATCGTGGAGGTAATTCCAGGAGAGGATGTTGCAGAAAAATCTCTTCATCCATATACACAGGCTCTTCTTGGCGCTCAGTTTTCCATTCATATGGATCAGAACAAAAAGATCGAGAGTATTGAAAGTGAGGCTCCAAGCCCTCTGGATGTTCCTCATGGCTGCCCGTTCCAGAATCGCTGTGAGCACTGCATGGAGAAATGTAAGACGATCCGTCCGGTGCTTACAGAGGTAGAGTCCGGACATGAAGTAGCCTGCCATTATGTAACTGAGAAATAAAGAAAGGCAAAAAACAGTATGACATTAAAAAACTTTAAAGTAATGGGCATTCTGCTGTTGTTGCTTGCCGTTTTTGCAGTTGGCGGGAAAAAAGTTTCCGCTGCTGTGGAAGACAGAGATGTTCAATATACAATAGGTGTTGTAGTATATAATCAGAACAGCCCGGAAATGAACATGTTTATGAACTATTACAGAGAATATATCCAGCAGGGATTTCCGGTAAAGTTCTATTTTTCAGGCAGCATTAATTCTGCAGAGGACGAGATCAATTTTATCCGCGCAATGAAGCTGCAGGGCGTAAGCGGAATCATTTCTTTTTATGGACAGGATATTCAGAAGATTGTAGAAGCCTGTGATGAAGAAGAAATGTATTATGTTCTTGGTTCCGGAAGTATCAGCGATGAAGATTATGACAAGGTAAAAACCAGCCCGTATTTTCTTGGAAGTGTAGGACCGGATGCAAAGGCAGATTATGAAGCCGGCTACAATATGGCAGATTATTTTGCAGATGCAGATACCAGCAGTTATATTGTGCTGACCGGTGGTTCTTCCGCAGGAAACTACATGCACCTTCAGAGAACCATTGGTGTTCTGGAAGGACTGGCTGAAAAAGAAGGACTGACTTATTCGGAGGATGTTGAAAAACTTGCGTCATCTGAGAAAACAACGGTTGTAGATGCAGGAAAGGATGATGTCAGCATTACCATCTGCCCTGGATATATGACAGATCCGAAAGGAATCAATAACCTGAAACATGCTTTTGTAGATAGAAATTATGATGCAGTTCTCTGTACCTTCAATGTAGATGAGATCATGAAGACGATTACTTCCAAGGAAGAAGAGCAGGGCTCCAATATCAAGGTCGGAGCTGTTGACTGCTTCTCCATGGAAAATCATGATGAGATCAATGATAACGATTCTTTTGGTAATCCGAAGATTGATTACATTGCAGGAAAATATGCATCCATGGGCGGTCCTGCATTTGCGATCCTGTACAATGCAATGTCCGGTCATCCGGAGGCAAACACCGATGATGCAGATAGCAATACTGTTCGTCTGTATCAGGGATTCTGGAGCGCATCCGATAAAGATACCTTCAATGAGCTTTACGGATATACACAGGATATTTACGAAAATGCATACAGCTGTGCGGATCTGATGAAAGTTATCAAAGCTTACAGTACAGATACCACACCGGATGATCTGAAAGCACTGACAGAAGCGTACACAGTGGAAGATGTGCAGAAGCGTATTGAGGAAAACTAAACAGAAATTTTGGAAAAGAGCTGGGCTGTCTTATGGGTTCAGCCCTTTTTCTTCGTATAAAAGACATTTTTATTCAAAAAAATGGAAAATCCTCTTTACTTTCTTAAGTTAATATAATAAAATCTATAAATATGTGAAAACATACATAGATAAATGAAGGGAGAGAACTATTCTTGACAACAGCACATATTTGTATAATGGCAGCCATTATCGTCTACCTGGGTGCAATGATCTTTGTGGGTTATCTGTGTTCCAAGAACAACAATGACAGTTCTGATTTCTATCTGGGAGGAAGAAAACTTGGACCTCTGGTAACAGCCATGAGTGCAGAGGCTTCTGACATGAGCAGCTGGCTTCTGATGGGATTACCGGGACTTGCTTATCTTACCGGTATTGCAGACGCAGGCTGGACAGCCATTGGCCTTGCCATCGGAACGTACGTAAACTGGAGGATCGTGGCAAAAAGAATCCGCCGTTACACACATGTGGCAGGAAACTCCATTACACTGCCATCCTTTTTCAGTAACCGTTACAGAGATGAGAAGAAGATTCTGCAGTCCATCGGAGCGATTTTTATCGTAATCTTTTTTATTCCGTATACAGCTTCCGGATTTGCAGCCTGTGGTAAACTTTTTGCAAGTCTCTTTGGCGTAAAATATCTGCCGGCTATGATTATCAGTGCATTGGTTATCGTTGGCTATACTACACTGGGAGGATTCCTGGCAGCATCTACTACAGACTTTATCCAGAGTATCATCATGTCCATCGCACTTGTGATCGTATTCGTATTCGGGATCAGCACTGCCGGTGGTATTGAGGCAGTTGCAGACCATGCAAGATCCCTGCCGGGATATCTGACTATGTTTACTACATATGATCCCACAACCGGAACAGAACAGGCATATCCACTGCTTAACATTATTTCCATGCTTGCATGGGGACTTGGATATTTCGGAATGCCACATATTCTTCTTCGTTTCATGGCGATTGAAGATGAAGAGAAACTTACACTTTCCAGAAGAGTGGCAACTACATGGGTAGTGATCTCACTGGCAGTAGCAGTACTGATCGGTGTGGTAGGACTTGGAATGACAGCAGCAGGAGAGTTTGATCTTCTGGAAGGTTCCGCATCTGAGACCATCATCGTTCAGATTGCAAATCTTCTCAGCCAGCACGGTGTGATCGCAGCGATCCTTGCAGGACTTATCCTCGCAGGAATCCTGGCATCTACCATGTCAACTGCAGATTCCCAGCTTCTGGCAGCATCTTCAGCAGTTTCTTCCGACCTTCTCGGAAGCATCCTGAAGGATAAAGAAACCAAAAAAGAAAGCATGGTAGCGGATAAGATCACACTTCTTCTGATCGCAGTAGTAGCTATGTTCATCGCCCGTGACCCGAACAGTTCCGTCTTCACCATCGTATCCTTCGCCTGGGCAGGTTTCGGAGCCGTATTCGGCCCTGTAGTCCTCCTGGCATTATTCTGGAGACGCTCCAACTGGCAGGGAGCCCTGGCAGGAATGATCTGCGGCGGTTCCATGGTATTCATCTGGAAATACGGAATCAGCAAACTCGGCGGCGCCTGGGGAATCTATGAACTCCTTCCCGCCTTCCTGGTGGCCATCGCAGCAAACATCATCGTCAGTCTCCTCACCAAGGCCCCATCCAAAGAAATCACCGACGAATTCGATTTGGTAAACCAGAAATAAAGAATTAAGGATTTTATTCAATAACTTACACTCAAACAAAACAAGCCCGATACAGATTGTAGCCAAGACATCTGTATCGGGCTTGTCATCTTTTTTTATTTATAATTAAATAAAGTCACACAGCCAAAATGTTCTAAGCGTGGCCGGAGGAAAGGGGTGTGGGGAAGAGAAATGGCCTTCGCAACTACGAATGCTTCCCTTCCCCACGCTTTTCACAACTTCCAAATTGCAATAAAATTAGATTATTATGCATTTTCAAGCAGCTTTTTTAACAACTGCTCCATTGTTAAATTCAACACCGGATGCCGCAAATACGGTGCAATCTCCACCATAGGCTTCAACACAAAATCCCGATTCTCCATATCAATATGAGGCACATGCAATACCTCCGTATCAATGATCTCATTATCATAAAACAAGATATCCAGATCCAGTGTCCGTGGCCCCCAATGTATGATCCGCTTCCGATCCGCAGCCTGCTCCAGCACATGCAGCCTGTCAAGAAGCTCCTCCGGACAAAGCAAAGTCCGGACTCTTAAAGCTCCATTGAGAAATTCATCCTGCTCCACACCGCCATAAGGCTCTGTCACAAGATACTCTGAAACTTTCTCAACAACGATCTCTTTCATATCCCGAAGCCCCTGGATCGCATTGTCCAGGTATTTCTTCTTATCCCCCATATTGGAACCAAAAGCAACATAAGCTGTATGCCAGCCTCGGGTAATTTCCACAGCAACGGTTTTCAGTGGAAGGCCTACCGGAGCCCAGGGCTTTTCAATACGAAGGGTGATCTTTTTAAGAAGCGGAAGAGAAAGCAGCAGCAGCTCTGCCAGATTCTCCACAGCAGCCTCCAGAAGTTTGTAAGTGTTTTTCTGAAGAAAATCGGTGATCATATGACTGACTTCCCCATAATTGATGGAAGCAGAAAGATCATCTGCCAGCCCTGCCGGACGTGTCTCTGTATACATAACAGCAGAAACAACAAATTTCTGTCCGAGAGCTGTTTCTTCCGGAAATACACCATGGTTTGCAAAAATCTCAAGATCTCTGATTTCGATTTTATCCATCAGTTCCTCCTAGCGTCCCAGAATAGCTTCTGTCATCTGGATGACGCGTTTATTTTCTTTGATGTCATGAACACGGACAAATGCACAGCCCTTCATAACACCGATCACCGATGTGGCAAGGGTTCCCTCTACACGCTGATCTACAGGAAGATCAAGTGCAAGTCCGATCATGGATTTTCTGGAGGTACCAAGAAGTACCGGATATCCCAGCTTCCGGAAAAGCTCCAGATTATCCATGGTCATCAGGTTCATCTCATATGTTTTACCAAATCCGACACCCGGGTCAAGAATGATCTTGTCATCGGCAATACCGGCACGTTTGGCGATATTGACACATTCCTGGGTTTCAGCCAGCATGTCTACAATAAAGTTGTTATACTCTGTGTTATCTTTGTTATGCATTAAACAGCAGGGAGCATTATATCTGGCAATGACAGGAGCCATTTCCGGGTCGTATTTCAGTCCCCAGATATCATTGATAAGATCTGCTCCATGTTTCAGGGATTCTTCTGCAACACATCCCTTGTATGTATCTACAGAAATCGGGATATCGAAACGGCTTTTTACTGCCTCAATAACAGGGAGTACTCGTTCAATCTCTTCCTGTGCACCAACTGGTGTATGTCCCGGACGGGTTGACTCTCCGCCAATATCCAGGATATCAGCACCCTCGGCGATCATAGCTTCCGTATGTTTCAGGGCATGATCCATATCATTCCATTTTCCGCCATCTGAGAAAGAATCCGGTGTGACATTTAAGATACCCATAATGTATGTTTTGTTTTTTACATCAAACTCACGATTTCCGATTTTCATGAAAAAACCTCCTAATATTGGATCGTCATATTTTTTTTGGCAGGAGACCAGTAACATTCCGGCTCTGCTTTACAGGAAAAACAGTTTCTGGATCTTTTGTCCGCAGTATAGAGCAGTTTTCCAAGAACTGTCTGATCCGTCTGAGCTCTGTGACCACGTATTGCCGAAACGATCGCTTCAATTTCTTCCATAGAAAATCCAAGCTCGTTTAAGATCTGCCCGGCGATAGCAGCACCGGCCTCATCATGAGGAGTGCCATCTTCATACTGTCTGGCCCGTCCGATATCATGAAGAAGGGCAGTACAGTAGATCAGTTCCTTTGAAACCGGAGCATTTTCCTCAAGTGCCCGGATATAGGCAAGGCGTGCCACATCCAGAAAATGCTCCGGTGTATGTCTGCAGAATTCACGGTCAGTCTCCAGAAGCTGAAGCTTATTAAGCTCATTCTGATAGATCGGATGATTCCAGATCTGATTTACTCTGTCCATCAGTCCTTAACCATAGCAAGGAACTGTTTCTGGAGCTCCATATTTTCTTTGAATTCACCTCTGGTGACAGTCGTAACCGTTTTGCTTCCCGGCTTTTTGATCCCACGCATGGTCATGCAGGTATGCTCCGCCTCCAGCATTACCATGATTCCTTTTGGAGCGAGAACACGTTCCAGGGCATCTGCGATCTGCACAGTCAGACGTTCCTGGATCTGAGGTCTTCTCGCGTACACATCAACGGTACGGGCCAGCTTGCTTAAGCCGGTAACTTTGCCATTTGGGATATATGCGATATGAGCTTTTCCGTAAAACGGCATAAGATGATGTTCGCACATGGAATAAAAGGTAATATCTTTTTCCAGGACCATTTCGTTGTTTTCTACATGGAACTGTTTCTGAAGATATTCGTCCGCCTCGTTGTCAAGTCCGCCATAAATTTCCTCGCACATGCGGGCAATACGTTCCGGAGTTCCCTGCAGTCCCTCTCTGTCTACATCTTCGCCGATTCCTTCGAGAAGAAGCTTGATCGCCTCTTCAACTTTTGCTTTGTCTACCATAAATAACAACCTCCATTTGTTAAAAAAATCACGTTTTTCGGAGACCGTCTCTTTTATTTTTGCGCATAAAAAAAGATATCTCCAATTGTAATAGAACGTATGTCGAAAAAGCCCTACACAATATGAGATATTCTCTTATATTGCTGCAACGGGTGCGGATTTCATACCGTAAGACGTACTTTTCGTTCTGGCGACAACTCCCCATTCGCCAAACACTTGACGCATAAAATCCTATTTTGCATATCATTCATTTCATGGACAAGTATACCATATACTGATATAAGAAGGAAGTGAAAATGATAAAAAAATATCACAAAAATAGAGAATATGTTCTATGAATTATGCGATAGAATCTATAGATATGTCGGATTTTTGCAGATTATATTCAGACAGATGGGAAAAGGAATATAAGACAGAAAATTCCCGGAACAGAAAAGACGCTGTTCCGGGATCACAGGGTTGTTAATGGCGTATCATTTTCATCAGATTTACAATACGGTCAAGCCGGGCGATTTCCGTGGTACTTTTTCCTATCTTAAGCACTTCAATAATCGCAGAGATTTCATCAGAGCTAAAATTTAATCCCGCATTTTTTTCCTGAGAAGCTGCGCCCATAATAAACGGCATCAGTTCAGAAGGATTTTTCCCAAGTCCCTGATCAGCCAGATTCTGAAGCATGGAAAGTTTCTGCGGATCCATTTGGGAAAGCTTTGGATTGTTTTTCCAGTCATCACTCATGGATTTTCACCTCCTGACGGTTCCTCATTCATAATTTTTATCATTTGCATGACAGCTATAAGATTTGTAATCTGGTCGATCTGTCTGCGTTTTTCACCACCGCAGCATCTTCGGATATCCTGAAGTATTTCCATCGGATCAGACATGGAAAGACTGGCTGCCTGCATATCCGGATAATTTTTGCGATTTTTGAAGAGGGTCATGGTATTGATCAATTCCTGAGTTTTTGCATACATAGACAGAAACTGCTGGCCAGAGGCAGGTAAATATGGAATCATGGCTTTCAGCATTTGATTCCGGTCACTTTCTACCATCTCATCAAGTGCAGTTCTGGCAACAAAATCCTGTTCCATAAAAAAGTCCTTTTTCATGAAATCTATGTTTCTTCGTGAAAGAATATGACAGAAATACAAAAAGTTTCATATTATAAATGGAAGAATTTATTTTCGGGAGAAAACTATGGAATCAGAAAAAAAGCAAAGGCTTGTGATTGATGGGAATGCTTTTTATGAGATAGATCTGAAGTGTCTGGAAGAAAAAAAGAAGAAACAGGAAGCCGCAAAAAAACACCGGCAGAAAGGGCAGAGGAAGTAACCTCTGCCCTTTCTGCGAATCTTTTTAACAGCAGTTGTTGCAGCCACATCCATTATTTCCGCAGCAGAGCAGAAGAAGGATGATGATCCAGCAGCTGTCATTGCAACAGCCATTGTTATTACCGCATCCGTTATTGCCGCCGCAGCACAGAAGGCAGATGATCCAGAGAATGCAGGAGCAGCTGTTTCCGCCGCCAAACAGGGAAGTTCCCCATCCGCCACAGCCACAGTTATTGCCGCATCCGCAGCCGTTGTTATTACATCCGCAGTTATTGCCACATCCGGAATCACACCCGCAGTCATTGTGTTGAAAAATCAAGTGGGAGAGAAAATCTAGTATTTAAAAGGTGTATTAGAATTTATAGATGTGGTAGGAATCGAATAATTTTGAACCGTTCGTACATTATTCGTATATTTTTATTCCTACACTATAGAAAAGATAATGAAAAATGTATGAATAAACATTCCTATATTTTTAAAATGTATGAATGAATATTTCGTATCATATACTTTCTATTTTATTTTTTCAATTTCAGATCGTAACCAATCGAAACTGCGAGTGGTATAAACACGTTCGGTTATATCAGATATACTATGTCCTACCATATATTTAATAGCGTATTCGTCAACCCCTGCCTCTTTAGCCATTGTGACAAAGTGTGCGCGTCCGTCATGAGGCTTGTGGTCGGGGTCAAGATTCAATGCTTTTTTTATATTGTTTACGATACTCTGATAGCGTCTGTATGTAATTTGTGAATATCTTCCTTCTTTATCTCTATAATTGAAAAGATACTCACGATTGACTTTTATAGCTTCGTTATATCGCTCCCGCACAAGCTCACGTATACGGCTATGAATCGGAACGGTTCTATTTCGCCCAGCTTCTGTTTTTATACCTCCGGTGTATGACCAATCATCTAAATTAACATCCTTTATTTTTATGAGGCCAATTTCGCCAGGTCTCCAACCGGAATAACATTGAATCAGTAATATGTCTACATAATCTACTATTCCTATGCTATTCCATATTTTTATCATTTCTTCTTCTGTGTATGGGGTGTGATGTTCTTCTTTTTCACGTAATTCACGTTGAAGGCTTATCGGTAATTTAACCATTCGCGAATAATTTTTGTCGGTGAGTTCATGTTGTACGGCATAATCGAACATGAGATTCAGGACTGATTTGACTTTATTTTTGGTATTAGCTGAAGCTTCGCGTTCCATTCCGTCTATAATGGCGGAAGCATTTTCTACACAGCCTTGTATGTGCCTAGGTCTAACTTCTTTAACCATCATGTCATAAAGCGGACCACAATATCTCCAAGCGTAAGATTGTGCTCGTAAGGATTCCAGCTTTTTACCAGAGTTCACATAATCCTCTTTCCATTTTTCATATAATTCACTCATGGTCATTGAGTCGTCCAAATCATATGGATTCCGATTATATTCCACAAGTGCTGCATAAGCATCATTATAAGTCTCAAAGAAGGCTTCTGGTTTGAGAAGCTTGCATATCGGTTTACCCTTCGGGGTTTTACCCACAGTCACCATAGCTCGGAATGGTTTCCGGAGATTACGACCTTTAAGCTCGCTGATTTGACCGAATCCATTTGGAAGCCGACGTCTTTTCCTTGATGATTTTCTTACTGGTTTGGGTTGCTCTTTTAACGGATAACCGCAATGGGGACACGCAAAAGCACGATCGCTAACCTGTAAATCACATTCTGGACATTTAATCAACATATCGTTACCAATCCTTTCCATTGTATTTTCACTTTATATTATATATCATACGGTGTAGGAATAGTCAATTCCTACATTATATATTTTGGAGGTTTATATGACATACGATAATGGGCCTATCTGCCCGCATTGCGGAGGACAGACACACTATTATGATAAAGCTAAAAGAATAGTGAAGGGTAAATACGGAGAAGCGAAGAAAATCTATGTGTATAGGTACAGATGCTCTCAATGCGGTGAAATACACCGAGTCATACCGGACACATTAATACCTTTCAAACATTACGAAAAAGAAATCATACAAGGCGTGATAGAAGGAACGATTACTCCTGAAACGCTGGGATTCGAAGACTACCCAAGCGAAATGACGATGCACCGGTGGCGAAAAGACGGCGGTAGTAAAAACATTTTTATGTGTTTTGCATCATAAGATTAAAAGTCTGAAGACATACATGCTCTTTTATTTTTCCACTGACTTTGTTTTAACAAATAGATGCCGTTAGCCTACAATAATCGTGAAAGGAGGGAAAACATTGGATGAAGTAGTATTTGGACCTGGATCAGTACCAGTAGCAGTAGCGGCACGGGTGTATGGTAAAGATGCCTGCTGGGTTCGTGCGGGTATCATTACCGGTTATCTAAGCATAGGTACCGCTACCAGGAATGGGAAAGTAATAACTTCTATAGACCAGATGAATAGTAAATTTGGTCGCATTAATTATTATATTTCCCCGAAGAAACTTTATGAAGAAACAGGCTATATTTGGAAAGGACGAAGTAAGCATGGGAACCACGATCAGACCTGAATTGTCGGAGAAGAATCCATATTGGATAGAACGACATCGGTATTATGAACTCAAACATTTCTGCCTGCAGTATCCTATATGGAAGAAAACTTACGAAGCTATGACCGGATTACTTGGAAGACCCGCCGATCTTGCTGTATTCGGTAAAATGAAACATATTTCAAATCCTACAGAGCGAGTAGGTATTATGAAATCATATTATTCAGAACGGATGAAAATGGTTGAGAAAGCAACAAATGAAGCGAATGGCGATCTGGCTGAATACATACTGAAAGGAGTGACGGAGGGTTTATCCTACGACGTGTTAAAAGTCAAAATGGATATACCATGTTGTAAAGATGTGTATTATGAAAACTATCGGAGATTCTTCTGGATTTTAAATAAGATGAGGGATTGAATTCGCGTGAAAATCAACTCATTTTATGACAAAGAAAAAGAAAGGAGAATTACTTATGAATTACGAACTTTTATTAGATGCAGTCAAAGAGGTGTCCAAGGACAAATTGAAGGAGATTAGCTTCAAACTCGATGAACAGACCATCCAGGCAATTAAAGAGATGGATCTGAGCGAAGACGAGAAGCGACAGCTCATTCTTATATCCAAGGACAGAGCATTCTTTGACATGCTGCTGATAAATGCACTCAAAGAAGAGTAACATCTTTTCAGCTAAAGAAAGTAAGGGGACGGCTGTTAGCGGACAGCTATCCTCTTATTTTTCTTTTAACGATTAATAACCTTACCAATCAGGTCTGCCATTTTTTCGTGGGATGATTTGCGATCGGCAATAGCTTCTTTAAGGGTGCTACTTCCATAGACTTCTTCTACCTGGTCTGCGGTCCAGATATCACCGAATTCTTCCATGGTTTCAATAAATGTGTTGATTTCTGCTTTAGTCATATTGAAGCTCCTTTCATGATTTGGTTGGAATAATAGTATACCATAAACCTAGAATAGCTTCAATCATCAAATCTGGAACATGCGGACATGCAACTGGGATATGGGCCTCCACAGGCTATACATCCTGACGGAATGTCGGGTTCAGAATCAACAAGTATGCATCCATCTACAAGATCGACATATGGACCGTTATCTTCATATTCTCCAATGTCGTAAACTTTACCGCAGTTGGGACATACGAATTGGTCGTCATCTAAATTCATCAGTGCACCGCACTCGCAAACCGCTTCGCCTCTAAGGATAAGCTGAATGATTTCATCTTCGTTTTCTGTGAAATATCCGTTCATATAAAACCTCCCATATATTAGTTTAGATATTATACTCCATAATTCGTGGAATTTACAGCTGCTTTAATGAAAAAGAATAACTTATTTTCAAAGGAGAGATAGACATGGACAGAATGAAATTTGAAGGACGTATGAACTATTTTATGTTAACTGCTATCAGATCGGCTAAGAACGAAGGCGGATTGATATCCGACAGAGATTTGAAAGCTATAGAACTGATGAAGGAACTTATTGGTTATGCGGAAGAGTTAAATTATGAAGTTGAAAAACTCAAGAAAGAAGTAAGGGATTTGAAAAGAGAAACTGAGAAAGCAGAGAAGATAGGGGCATAGCCTCTGTCTTTTATTTTTCGCGTAGAAATCAGCTCCTTTTATGAGAAGAAAACATATTTTGAAGGAGGTTTTATTATGTCAATTAAAGAGAGAAAAGAAATCACAAAGATGCTGGTGAAAGTAGAAGTGGTGATATTGATGATGATATTTACAATAATATTGTTACACACAATGCCACTGGCTGGAACCGCAATGTTTGTGGTTGACTGTATTTCCATTGGCTTATACGCCAAAGCAAAATCTGAGGAATACGAGGAAGAGTTCTATTAAGGGCTCTTTCTTTTATTTTTAACCTAGATTAGACAAAGCGCTATTCTAGGTTAGAATCCGTACGCAGGTTACCGGAAACAAAGTTATATTTGTAATGTGAAAAATTCCCGGGAGGGATTTTCATAAAAACAATTCAAAGGAGGATGTTGTATGTCGTGTTTATTTTTTCTCGGAGGAGTGTTTGTGGGAATCGTCATCACTTGCTGTTTCTACCAGAAAACATCTGGGCATGGATATTTCACAGTTACACCATATTCGGATGATGAGATTTCTATTAACGAAGGCTTCTACTCAGTAAAAGTCTCTTTGCCTAAAGACGTAAACCTTGTGAACAAAGACATTGTTATTCTGCATAATTCGCACAAATAACAGTCCCTATTACGGAAACGTGTTAACTTATTTTTTAAAGGAGGAATTCAAAATGGAAACTATCGAAAAATTGTTAAAGAGCGAATTGGAGGAAGAACTCGAAGCTTTGAGTGGAACGGAGCTTGGTTCAGATGACTACAAAGTAGCAGTCGAAGGAATCACTAAGCTTATGGACAGACAGATTGAGATCAGCAAGCTTAACACTGAATACGAACTTAAAAGAGATGCACGAGAAATCGATACAGATCTTAAAGTTCAGCAGATGAAAGCAGAAGCTACAGATCGGAAAATCAAGTATGCTATAAGCATTGGCGAAACTGTTGTATCCACTGCAGTAATTATCTGGGGGACTCTGAAATCATTTAAGTTCGAGGAAACCGGAACAATCACTACTATAATGGGACGTGGTTTCATTAACAAACTTCTTCCGAAGAAGTAAAAATACGGACAAACAGGGACGCTGAGGAAACTTGGCGTCTTTGTTTTATTCGGTTTACACAATTATGTAGGAGTAGTATAATATTCATATAGACTTGAAGAGAATGGAGGTTTTCACACAATGAAAAAGAAAATAATGTTGACTATGTTATGCGCTATGGTTGGCGTAGGAGCTATATCCGGTTGTGGTGCAAGCTCAACAAATACTGTTAAGGAAGAAACTCCCGTAGCAGATCCGACCGCGACTCCTGAACCACAGCCTACTGAAACAGAAGCACCCGCAGAAACAGAAGCACCAGCAGACGATACGACAACTGCTGATTCGACAGGAATTCGTCCAGAGGTGAAGGATTTTCTTGACAGCTATGAAAGCTTCATGAATGAGTATTGCGATTTCATGGAGAAATATGAGAATTCAGATGATGTTGCATCCATGTTAAATGATTATACTGAATATATGAAAAAATATGCTGATTTCACACAGAAAATGGATGACATGGGAAGTTCAGATTTGAATACTGAAGAACTTAAATATTATCTGGATGTTCAAAACAGAGTAAGCCAGCGATTACTGACTGTATCCGGGAGTTGATGATACATGATGAAGATGATCTCCCTAAAGTGTCCGGAATGTGGTGCTAATATCAGTATCGAAGAAAGACATAAACAGTGTTTTTGTCAATACTGCGGAGCTAAGATTATACTTGATGACGGAAATACCACCCATACATATCATAAAGTGGATGAAGCTAGAATTAAGGAGGCCGAAGTTGATAAATTAATTCGTTTAAAAGAATTGGAAATAGAAAAAGAAGAACGCCAATATCGAAGAAATATTGTCAAGTATAAAGTAATTGCGCTATTTGTTTTAGGGATTGTTGGTACAATTGCGTTTGTGATAGATAACGGCGCAGAAGGTAGAGCCAGTGTTGTAGGTTATACGTGTGTGATAGCTGTGATGGGAATTGTGTTTCAATCAATGCTTACGATGTCTGATAATGGCGATAAACAAAAGAAATGAACATACAAAGAGCTTATATCGAAATGGTATGAGCTCTTTTTATTCGCGAAAAATACATTTCCTCTAACGAAAAGAATAACTTAATTCAAAGGAGGAAATATATTATGATGAACAAAGTTGAGATTACAAAAATATTAGTAGCCATTGAGGTGGTTATCGCATTAGTTATAATTGGATTAATTCTATATTTACGCGATCCACTCCTCGGAATGTGCTATGCAATATCATGTATAATAATAACATCTGAAGTAATATCAAGTCCCCTGTACGAATTACAGGAAGAAGAGGAAGAGCTTTAATGGCTCTTTCTTTTTTTTTTTATCTCGCATATTCCACAGGTCCTTTAATGAAAAGGAGGAATCATCTATGAAGACTTATGAAATTGTTGTTAAGAAAGATCGAAAGTATGGGCTTGAGAAATCTCCATATGTGATGGGGCGTATTATCGGAATCCTCGAAGGGTCCGGAGCGGATGTTATAGAGCAGACGTTTCGAATCAGCGAAGGATCTCCAATGAGAGTCTGCATTACGGCAAATGACGAACAGCTCAACAGAGTTAAGACAGCAATAACTAAAAGTTACCCATTCATGATTGATATTGTAAAATGTTAAATTTTCGAGAGAAGGGTCTTGACTAAAATAGTTGAGACTCTTTCTTTTTTTACGCGAAAGGAGAATACATATGGCAGATATCGAATTCGGTAAAGGCGGGGTACCAGTCAGAATAGTCGCTGAAGTATACGGTAAAGACGCATGTTGGGTCAGAGCAGATCTTATAACTGGGTATTTACCCATTGGTAGAGCTACCAGAAACGGAAGAGTGATCACTTCCATCGATCAAATGAATAGTAAATTCGGTCGGATCAATTATTATATTTCTCCAAAGAAACTATATGACGATACAGGGTATATTTGGAGAGGAAAGTCTTCAATAAACAAATGAGATACCATTACGACAAGCCAGACCATTACACCTCCATGTATGGACAGACTTATATTTGTGATCATCCGGTATACAGTCACTGTACATTATATAAAATCGGAGAAAAAGGTCTGGCTGTTATTCAGCAGCGTTATATTCCGGAAATAAAGTCAACCTATTGGACAGAAATTGATCCATGGCTGGTTGATGCTTTATATTTACATGAAGGCTTTAAAAAGTTCTTCGATGAACGTTCCGGAGAGTGTGCGGATGGATTATATCCTACAACTAGCATCCGACAGATCATGTGGGCTTTGAAGATGAAACCTTTGAAACGAGAACGCTGGGAAACGTGTTTCGATCGAAGAGATATTTAGCGTAAATTACAATTGCTATTATGACTAAAAATAAAGGAGGTTCTATTATGTGTAAATTTTGCAACTATAGCGAGGGCAATGTAGCTGATGAAGATATTATCAATAAACAAATTAGAATAGGTGAAATTCCTGATGCCTTGAGTATGGAAATCTATGTTAATGAAGATTATGATGGAAAACCATATTTAATCGGGAATTTATTTATTCCATGTGTAGGGGAGAGTATCTTGAAAACATCAACTGAAATAAAATATTGCCCAATGTGCGGAAGAAAATTATAACCACCTAGTCAAAGAGGGAGCTTTAGAGAAATCTAGGGCTTTTTTTTTTTCGCACAAAAAACATTTCCTATAATGAGAAAGGAGTGATACATATGACAAAAATTAGAATAGTCGCAGAAATCGACGATGATATATTTGATGAATTGTGCAGTTATCCACAAGACAGAGTAAATATATTAATCGCGGAAGATGCGATAATCCCTAAAGAAGAGTCGCGTATCAACTACGACGAAGAAGAGTCCTAACAAGGGCTCTTCTTTTTTCGCGTGTATAACATGACGTATTATGAAAGGAGTGATATTTATGACAGAAACCGATAGAAAAATTAAAGCATTGGGATACGAGGTTCGTGTGTGTGATTTAATGTGTAACTATATTGTTTACGAGAATAAAAAAGATGACGAAGAGGTTATTATCGAATGGGATGATGACGAAGAAACATATTGCAAAATTTTCGCACAAACGATATCACGAGTGAAAAATTGGGACGGACATGCGATTCAGATTCCTAATGCTTTAACAATTCAAGAAGCGTTATTATTTGTCGCTAAGATTGAAGAAATGAGAAAGGAGTCCTAACCAGGGCTCTTTCTTTTCGTGCGAATTACAATTGCTATTACGAAAGGAGTGATTTATATGAGAAAAATCTACATTAGAACATCAGATATTTTTGATTACAAGGATGCGGAAAAACGGATGAAACATTTTGACTTCTGTCGTAAAAAAGCTTTGGAATGCGGTCTTATATGTCGTTCGCATATTGATGGCATGAACACTAGGCTTTTTATAGAGGGAAGAAAATCGAAAATCGTTAAGTATTATTTAGCAACCATATTCAAAACAGGAGATGGAATAGACGGTGTTAAACGTCTCATGTCAATTATTTTTACTCATTAGTAAGAAAGGAGTCCTAACAAGGGCTCTTTCTTTTCGCGCGAATCACAGATGCTATTATGAAAAAAAACTAATTTTATGGAGGTATAAGATCATGAAAATGAAATTAATGACACCAGAAGCAATCAAAGAAATTGAAAGTTTAATACCCGACCATGAAGAAGCACTTATGCGATGGGGAGCTCAAATGTATAGAGAGGGCATCGTAAAAGGAGCTATTTTAGTCGGTACTGGAATGATGTTAGGAACGATTGCGGGTGCTGTAAAAGAACTATATTTCGATACCAAAAACAGAAAATCAGAGGAGGAGTCCTAACAAGGACTCTTTCTTTTTTTTCGCGTTGAAAACAATTTCTCTAATGGAAAGATTACTAATTTCAAAGGAGGGATTACATTATGATATTATTTACAATCTTATTCATCATATTGGTGATATTAGCAATACTGACAGTGCTCGGCGTAGTAGCGTTGGGTGTTGCCGGAATTGTAGTATTCGGCGATGTGATCGTATGCGTTGTGATTATAGCATTAATTATCAGACACTTTATTAAGAAAAGATAGTAATCATGAAGCGGGGTCAGCGATGACTCTTGCTTTTCGCGTATCTTACAACTCCTATAATGAGAAAATTATATCTTAAAGGAGGAATTTACCATGAAGAAATCATTAGAAGATTACAAAGAAATGGTTGTAAAACCGCAGTTTGATTGGATTAAAATCCATTGGAAAGGATGGATGTTGATTATGATAATTTCGGCATGTATACCATATATCGTATATTACGGCAATGATATCGTAAATTCTATTAAAACAAAATTCTCGAATGAGGAAGAGGAAAATGAGTGATGTATTAATCGCAATTGTTGGAGGTATATTTATCTACCTGTTATTAAACAGAGGTAAATAACTCTGCAGGAAAGAGGTGTGATCATTCATTGACCTCTTTCTTTTTTTTTTCGCGAAATATACGCGGACTATTATGAAAGAATAAAACATTTAAATTTGCAGGAGGATCATTATGTCTGAAGAAATCAAAGAGTTAACTGACAAAGAAGCAATGAAAATACTCGGGGAGTTTGCAACTACATGCTACGACAAAGGAGTAAAAGATGCTCTGATTGGAGTTAGTGTTGGGGCAATATTTGGAGTGGTAATTGCGGGCGGGTTCGAAGTTATCAATCTGTGGAAAGACAAAAAGAAAACTGAGAAACAAATTAAAGAATTTAATACTTTTGTAAAGGAAGAGATTGAGTCCTAACCAGGGCTCTTTCTTTTCGCGAAAAAACCATCTTCTTTAATGAGAGAAAGAAGCGGCAGTAGTGAGTCGTGGGAGAATGTCCCACCAGCTGAGATGCTGTCACATAAGAACTAAGACTGGGCGACTCCCAGGCAGGAAATGAACTGTATAAGACCACACTTTCTTTTTTTTTTCGTTAAATTTACAACCCATATTATGAAGAAAGGAGAGATTAATATGAGTATACATACGGAAATTAACGGACCTGAAAAGAAGTATTTAGAGGATTTATGCAACACTAGATGGGGTAAAATGAAACAGCCATGTAAGGGTTGCAAATATAGATATCCTCTAAACAATAAATTAAGGTGCTGCATATTCCCATCAATACCGAGAGATTGGTCATTCTTGGAAAGAAACGAGTCCTAACAAGGGCTCTTTCTTTTCTCGCGAAAAAATCAACTCCTTTAATGAGAGAAAGGCGGTTGACTATACCGCATAAACGCTAAGGGCGAGAAGGAATTAAAGACTTAGCACTTTCTCTTTTACTTTTTACACACACGAAAGGAGAAATCGTATGAACGTAAAAATGACACTCAGAAGAAACTCACCAAAGCTCCTGGCAATACTCGCTGCGATGGGGACGGTATCTACGGCATTCGCAACGGCGAGAGCCACACCAAAAGCACTGTTACTTATTCAGGAGGCGGAGGCTCAAAAAGGTGAAGATTTGACTGCACTTGAAAAAGTTAAGGTAGCGACAGTACCTTATATTCCGGCAGTGCTACTGGGTTCGGCTACTATTGCGTGTATATTTGGAGTTCAGATGTTAAATCGAAAGACTCAATCCTCTATGGCCAGCGCATACGCTTTGTTGGATCAGGGCTTTAAGGACTATCGCCGAAAACTCAAGGAATTGTACGGCGATGAGGCCGATAAGAAAGTTATCGAAGCTCTGGCGGTAGAGAAGTCTCAAACTGTATACATCAATGCTTCATATTTAACTGTGCCTTGTGATTTAGCCCTAGAAGAAAATTCATCTAAACCGGTTCTCTGGTACGATGAATATTCAAAGAGGTTCTTCACAGCCAGTCTCGAACAGGTCCTCATGGCGGAATATCATCTGAATCGAAATTATATTCTCAGAGGAGAAGCTGTAATAAACGAACTGTATGAATTCCTTGGTCTGGAGCCTACCGATTGGGGAGCTGAAGCAGGATGGGCCCCCATGGACGAAGGAATGTTCTGGATTGAATTCAACCACATTCCGGCAAAACTTGACGACGGTTCCGTCTTTTATATTATCAAAATGCCATTTGAACCGATCATGAATTATGATGAATATTACTGACTCGCGAGAATCCCAGAGACTTTAACGGAAAGGAGGTATACTCGTGAAAGCTAAATATGATTTAATCAAAATGGCTGGTTGGGTTGCCGTAGCTATCGGCGGATTAGCTGCTAGCTGGGCTACAGACAAGCAATCAAAAGAAGAAATTGATAAGAAACTCGATGAGTATATTACCGAGAAAACAGATAAGGAGTCCTAATGGACTTCTTATTTTTGTTTTAACAAAACCATGTTCATTTGAAAGGAGATATCATGAACAAATCTGTAATGAAATTCATTAAAACTGTGAAACGAGGATTCGGAAAAAGAAGTCCTGAAATCCTGCTTGGGATTGGCATAGCGAGCGGCATTACTGCGACTGTCTTAGCGGTTAAAGCTACTCCGAAAGCGTTACAACTTATCGAAGAGGCTAAATTTAATAAAGCAACAGCATGGAATGAGGAACATTCAGATTCCCACGTAAGAGCTGTGACAGAAAACTTAACCAAACTTGAAGTGGTAAAAGCAACCTGGAAATGCTATATTCCGGCGGCTATCAGCGGTGCTGCATCTATCGCTTGTTTGCTCGGCTCTCATTCGGTACACGCGAAAAGAAATGCAGCATTGGCTACTGCCTATAAATTGTCCGAAACAGCTCTGAATGAATACCGAGAGAAAGTCGTAGAGGAGATTGGAGAGGAGAAAGAAAAAGTTATTCGTGATAAGGTCGCTCAGAAACATCTGGATGAGAAACCTGTATCCAAAAGCGAAGTAATTGTTACCGGAACTGGTAAACAGCTTTGCTATGACGGTATTTCCGGACGATATTTTGAGTCAGATATTCAGACAATTCGTGCTGCGGTCAATAAGATCAATGAAACCATGGTATATGAGATGTATGCAGCATTAAATGATTTCTACAACGAAATAGGTCTGAGTAATACGGACATGGGGGACGAACTTGGCTGGAACATTGATGATGGTTTACTTGAGATAAGCTACGGAGCGATGGTAGCAAATGATGGTCGACCGTGTATTACTCTTGAGTATCATGTTGCTCCAAGATATGATTTCGCCAAGCTTATGTAGACTCGCGAAAAATACATATTGTTTAATGAAAAGAATATAAAAATCTGAAAGGAGATTATTAAGATGAAAGAAATTAAAGCAGAAGAGGTTAAAGAAGTTGAGGTAACTACAGAGGAGAATACGGAGACAGAAGTAGCCACTGAAGAAGTTAAGGAATCTAAACTGAAAGCTTTTGGAACGAAAGCGAAGGAAGGATTACAGAAACACGGAAAGAACATTGCGAAAGGCGCAGTGATTGGACTGGGTTTGGTAGCCGCCTTTATGATCGGATCAAGAACTGGAAGCGGAGATGACGATTCAGATGTGGTAGCTGATTCCGATTATGTAGAAGTCGACGAAACTGAATCTGATGAAGCATCAGAAGAATAAGATATATATTCCGGCAGGGGAGTACCTATAACAAGGTATTCCTCTTTTTCTTTTATTCGAAAGGAGTGTATCATGCCTAAATTTACTTATAAAGGTCCGGTCATGGAATTTAACACTCTTCTTGCTGATAGTTGGGAGGGAGAGACAGTGGCTCCTTCCGAAAAGAAAGCAAGAAGTAATTTAACATATCAATTTAAGAAAAGAAATAACCGTATTGCGGGATCACGAATTACGCTACCCGGAAAAATTATGATGGTTGATTAAGAGAGGAGAACTCATGGAGGATTATAGAGCAAATTCCCATAAAGCAAAAGCGGAGGCTAAAGAGGCTGCTGAGAAGAAAGTAGATAAAGTTGTTACCGGAAATGTTAAAAGAAAAAAGAAAAGTGAGGTAAGCAAATTCAAGGATGTGTTTATCTCAGAGGATGTATCCAACGTCAAATCTTATATTTTCCTGGATGTGCTGGTACCGGCAATCAAGAAAGCTGTCTCAGACATCGTGAAAGACGGAGTTGATATGATGCTGTATGGCGACAAACGGGGCGGTAGCCGAGGATCATCAAATTATGTGTCATATAGATCATATTCTGACAATTCTAGTCGCAATTCCAGAAGATCTGTAAGATCCAGCTACGATTTTGATGATGTTGTGTTTGACACCAGAGGCGAGGCTGATGAAGTGTTGGCCAGCATGGATGAGTTGATGGACAGATATGGTGTTGTCAGCGTTGCTGATATGTATGATTTGTGCGGCATGACCTGCAATTACACAGACAATAAATATGGTTGGAAAAGCTTGGCCAGAGCTGACATTTCAAGAGTTCGGGATGGCTATATGATCAAGCTTCCAAAGGCAGAACCGATTTAAGGAGGACTCATGGACGATCCAAAAGAGATTATTTTAAAAACTGAATATAGTAATAGATTCGATGAAATCCGAAAGAATCTTGTGGTGCAGTCATATTTCAAATATGGGAAAGCTTCAAGAAATTTTGTATCGGGGTATGTTGATGCAATCGGATCACTTAAAAAGTGTATTCAGAAATTTGAAGAAACAGGCAATTTAGAGTATCTGGCAGATGCTGCTAATTATTGTATGTTCAGATATATGTATCCACAGGCAGGAGAATATTTTAAGCATACCGATTCAGACGAATCAGCCGGAATCGATGGTATGTCAGTAAAAGAAATCGAAGAGTTTAAAAAGGAGAACGAATAATGAAAAAATTAGCATTTATGAACACTATTTCCAGATCAGCACACAGAATGGCATTTAAGCTGCAGAAGCACAGCCCGGAAATCCTTGTGGTGGCTGGGGTAATCGGTGCAGTAGCAAGTGCGGTGATGGCTTGCAAGGCCACAACCAAACTGAGCGATATTTTAGATGACTCAAGAGATAAAATTGATTCCATTCATGACGTGATTGAGAATCCAGATAAAGTTAATGAGGAGTATACGCAGGACGACGGTAATAAAGATCTTGCTATTGTGTATACCCAGACAGCTCTGAAGGTTGCAAAAGTTTACGCACCGGCAGTTATCCTCGGAGGGTTATCTATCACGGCAATCCTCACCTCTAACAATATTCTCAGGAAGAGAAATATCGCTCTGGCTGCAGCTTACACAGCAGTAGATAAGAGCTTTAAAGAATATCGCGGAAGAGTTGTGGAGAGATTCGGAAAAGAGCTGGATAAAGAGCTCCGTTATAACATCAAAGCTAAAGAGGTAGAAGAGACAGTTACTGACGAGAAAGGAAAGGAAAAGACCGTAAAGAAAACAGTTGATGTAGTAGATCCGAATGCCGTCAGTGAATTTGCAAAATTCTTTGATGATGGATGTATTGGATGGACTAAAGATCCGGAACTCAATCTGATTTTCTTACGTCAGCAGGAAGCAGCCGCAACCAAGAGACTTGAGGATCGTGGCCATCTATTTCTGAATGAAGTATACGATATGCTCGGAATTCAGCACACAAAAGCAGGTCAGATCGTTGGCTGGATTTATGATAAAGAGAATCCGGTAGGCGACAACTATGTTGATTTCGGTATTTACGACACAAACAAAGAAGCAAACCGTAATTTTGTAAACGGATACGAGAGAACGATCCTGCTTGATTTCAATGTTGATGGAAATATCCTTGATCTGATGTGAATGACAGGACTCAATAGCATTGGGTCGGGGAATACCTATAGGGATATTTACGATCGCGTTTGGTGAAAGGAGAAATCATGACAGGTAGAGAACTTATCATATTCATTCTGGAAAATAATTTGGAAGACGTATCCATATTCGACGGGGATATGCTTCCCGGTCTTATGACTCTGGATGAAGCTGCTGTCAAATGGCATAGCGGCAGAAATACTTTAAAAGCTCTTTTTGAAATGGGAAAAATACCCGGAGTGATAATCGACGAGAAGATTTATATTCATAAGAGTGTAGAAAATCCATTTTTAAAGAAGGGGAAAGACCATGATAAATAAAATTCTTATATTTGCTGCTGGAGTCGCTATTGGCTCCGCAGTAACATGGAAACTCGTAAAGGATAAATATAAAAAACTGGCCGATGAAGAAATCGCATCGGTGAAAGAAGTATGGCGCAAAAAACAGTTGACTGTTGAAGATGTCGCTGAAGCATGTGTTAATGAGGGTGTAAATGTTGATATTACATTACAGCCAAAACCGTCGAATACTGGTTTTAAAGACTACAGATCAATGAAAAATATTATTACGGAAAATAATTATGCTGATGAAAAAGAGGAGGATTATATGGATAAATATGTTATTTCACCGGATGAGTATGGTGAAAGCGAACTTCCATCTGAGAGCCTTACATATTGGGCGGATGGAGTTGTTACTGATGAAGCGGACTGTGTTATGGATGACGATGATATCGAAGAGACCATTGGGAAAGAAGCTCTGAACCATTTCGGAGAATATGAGGATGATTCGGTGTTTGTCAGAAATGAGACTCTGGATAAGGAGTATGAAATCCTTCTGGATACTCGACGATTCCGTGACGTATATCCTACGAGATAGGAGTATGAATGAATAAGAATTATATTATCAATAAGTATTTTGAATGGATGTCAGAAATCATCTGTGGGAAAAGATTCACCGGAAAGGTAACTTACCGAAAGTTATTGTCTTGTTTGCACATGATTCCGTTTAGATGTGTAATGCGGAGTGACGAGAACCGGGCTGCGGACGGAGTGGATCTCAGATGGAGATTTGCTGTAGATATTGGAATGGAAGATCGGAATGCCTGGGTTCGAGATTGTCTTGAAGGACCGTGCAGCGTTTTGGAAATGATGGTTGCTTTGTCAATACGAACAGAAGAAACCATCATGGATAATCCGGCGCTTGGTGACCGAACGGGTCAATGGTTCTGGGGGATGATTACGAACATGGGGCTCGGTGCCATGGATGATAAGCATTTTGATAAAAAGACTGCCGAAAATATAGTGAATTCATTCATGGACAGGCAGTATGAGGCCAATGGTGAGGGTGGCTTATTCACGATTCGAAACGTTGGCGTAGATCTTACAAAAGTGGACATTTGGACACAATTATGCTGGTATCTCGACAGCATATCTTAAATCTTGAAAGGAGAAACATAGTGTAATGATTGATTTCATGAAGATTTCGACGCGCCAAATAAAGAAGGGTGTCACCGAGATATTCCCTAAATTTGTTCTGAAGAAATCGTCGGATCTCATGATACGAGGCGGCGATTTTTATGCTGTTTGGAATGAAGACACCGGTCTCTGGTCCACCGATGAAGAAGATGTGATCAATATGGTCGATGCTGCGTTATATGAATACACAAAAGAGCAGGAAGAGCACGCCGTTGATGAACTTCATACCAAATATATGTGGGATTCGAATTCAGGTTCTATAGATGCATGGCACAAATATTGTCAGAAACAGATGCGGGATAATTATCACCCGCTTGATGAGAAGATTATATTTGGTGACGCTAAGACCACTAAAAAAGATTATGCCAGTAAGATGTTAAGCTATCCGTTGAAAGAGTGTGATATTCCCGGGTATGAAAAGCTGATGACTACTTTATATTCTCCAGAAGAGCGACGTAAAATCGAATGGGCAATTGGATCGGTTATTGAAGGGGATTCAAAACATATTCAGAAATTCATGGTGCTGTATGGATCAGCAGGTACTGGTAAATCCACTGTTTTAAATATTATACAGCAGTTATTCGAGGGTTATTATTCGGTTTTTGACGCCAAGGCATTAGGATCGGCTAATAACTCTTTTGCATTGGAAGCATTTAAAACAAATCCATTGGTAGCAATCCAGCATGACGGCGACTTGTCACGAATTGAAGATAACACCAGATTAAACAGTCTTGTGTCACATGAGCTTATGACAGTGAATGAGAAGTTTAAATCTACTTATGCGAATAAGTTCAATGCTTTCTTATTTATGGGAACCAATAAGCCGGTAAAGATTACGGACAGTAAATCTGGTTTACTCCGAAGATTGATCGATGTTACTCCGTCCGGAAATAAACTGAATCAGAGGGAATATTCGGATTGTATGGCTAAAATTCCTTTTGAGCTTCCAGGAATTGCCTATCACTGCCATCAGGTATATTTGGCTGATAAAAATGCTTATGATTCTTATGTCCCAACACTGATGATGGGAGCCACAAATGATTTTTATAATTTCATGATTGATTCATTCAGTGTGTTCAAAAAGAATGATGGAACAACTCTTAAAGCCGCATGGGAGATGTATAAGGTATATTGTGATGAAACTAAGGTACCTTATCCATATTCTCAGAGAATATTTAAGGAAGAACTTCGGAATTATTTCTGGAATTTCGATGAGGAGTTTGATAGCGAATCTCAGGCACGGAATGTATATTCAGGATTTCGTCTTGATAAATTTGAGAAAGATATGAGGGGTGAGAAGAAAGATGATGGAGCGAAGAAGAAAGGCACTATTGAATTTATGGAGGGAATATCTTCGGAATTCGACATCCTTGCAGGAGATTATTTGGCTCAATACGCCAATGAAAAAGAAACCCCAACCAAACCATGGGACACTGTTACCACGAGGTTACACGACATCGATGTTCATAAATTACATTATGTCAAGGTTCCAGAGAATCATATAGTCATTGATTTTGATATTAAGGATGAGTCCGGTAACAAGTCATTCGAGAAGAACCAGGCGGCAGCAAGCAAATGGCCGGCTACATATGCTGAGTTAAGTAAAAGTGGCGCAGGGATTCATCTTCATTATATTTATGATGGAGATCCAACACTACTCAACCGTCTTTACGACAAAGACATTGAAATAAAAGTATTCACAGGAAAAAGTTCACTCAGAAGAAAGCTTACAAAATGCAATGATTTACCTATTGCACATATTAGCTCAGGACTTCCTTTGAAGGAGGGAGGAAAAAAAGTGATAAATATTGAAGGATTTAAAAACGAACAGAGTCTTAGAACTACCATAAAGAGAAATCTCGAAAAAGAATATCATCACGACACTCGAAGCAGTGTTGATTTTATCAATAAGCTTCTCAATGATGCTTATGCCAGTGACAAAGCTTATGATGTCTCAGATATGAGAAATGCGGTATATTCTTTTGCAGCCCAGAGCACCAATCAGGCTGATTATTGTTTAAGGCTTGTGAGTAAAATGAAATTCAAATCTGAAGAACCGGCGGTAGCACTCACGAACGATGAGAAGCCGCTGGTTTTTTATGATTGTGAGGTATTTCCTAACTTGTTCCTGGTTAACTGGAAAGTCCAGGGAGAGGGGAAACCTATTGTAAGGTTGATAAATCCACGGCCGCAGGATATCGAGGAACTTATTAAATTTAGGTTAGTTGGATTTAACTGTCGGAGATACGATAATCATATGTTGTATGCCTGTATGATGGGGTATACGAACGAACAGCTTTATGATTTGTCTCAGAAAATTATCAATACGAAAAAAGGCGACAGTCGAAAAGTATTATTCGGTGAGGCATATAACATTTCATATACCGATATTTATGATTTCGCTTCTGCAGGCAATAAAAAGAGTTTGAAAAAGCTTGAAATTGAGATGGGCATCCATCATCAGGAGCTCGGTCTTCCGTGGGACAAGCCGGTGCCTAAAGAGTTATGGCAGAAAGTAGCGGAGTATTGCGATAATGATGTCTTGGCGACTGAAGCGGCATGGGATTATCTGAAGAGTGATTTTATTGCAAGGGAGATTTTGGCGGATCTGGCTGGGCTGACTGTAAATGACACCACCAATACTCTGACTCAAAGATTTATCTTTGGTAATAATAAGCATCCTCAGAACGAGTTTCAGTATCGTAACTTGGCAGAGCCTGTACATGAGTTAGATCCAGAAGTGAAAGCCTTCCTTGAGAAATCCTGTAGGGAAATGATGGCCGAACCTCATGGAGAAGCTTGCAGCTTATTGCCATATTTTCCAGGTTACAAATATGAGAATGGCATTTCTACATATCGTGGGGAAGAAGTTGGTGAAGGCGGTTATGTATACGCTGAACCAGGCATGTATGGAAATGTGGCATTGCTGGATATCGCTTCAATGCACCCGCACAGCACCATTGCTGAGTGTCTGTTTGGAGTCAGATACACAACAGCATATAGAGAAATTGTCGAGGGACGTGTATCCATCAAACACGAGGCTTGGGATATCGTCAACGGTATGCTTGGTGGTAAGCTTACAAAACATATCGAGAGGGTTAAGAATGGCGAGTTGACATCCAAAGATCTTGCTAATGCACTCAAGACTGCAATTAACTCTGTATACGGTCTTACATCAGCCAACTTCGATAATCCATTCAGGGATATTCGTAACAAAGACAATATCGTTGCCAAACGTGGCGCACTGTTTATGGTGGATCTCAAGCATGAGGTACAGAAACGCGGGTTCACTGTCGCTCATATTAAGACGGATTCCATTAAGATTCCGGATGCTACACCAGAAATTATCAAATTTGTTATGGACTTTGGTAAGCGATATGGTTACACATTTGAGCATGAGGCTACTTACGACAGAATGTGTCTCGTAAACAATGCGGTTTATATTGCCAAGTATAAAGACCCAGATGAATGTGTGGCTATGTACGGATATGCTCCAGGAGATAATAAGAAGCATAAGAATAACCCATGGACGGCTACCGGTAAGCAGTTTGCGGTTCCTTATGTATTCAAGACTTGCTTCAGTAGGGAACCTGTGACGATCAACGACATGCGAGAAACTTTCTCAGTGAAGTCAGCTTTATATTTGGATATGAATGAGAAGTTACCAGATGTATCTGAATATGAGAAGAAACTTGAGAAGCTGGAATCCGACTATAAGAAAGGAAAAATTCTGGATACGACTTTTGAACCAGAGGCAATGGCTTTACAGGAAGAGATTAGTAAGGGTCATAATCTGAAATTTGTTGGAAAAGTTGGGGAATTCTGTCCGGTTAAACCTGGCAAAGGTGGCGGAGTTCTCGTCAGAGAGCAGAACGGTAAATTCTATGCAGCCACCGGAACAACCGGATTCAGATGGCTCGAAGCTGAAATGTTGTTGAAGAAATCCGAAGGAATGGTGACAGTTATCGATCCGGATACTGGGAAAGAGAAAAAGGTATCTGGGGCAGAACTGATCACTGGTAATGATGGCATTATCGACCGATCATATTATGACAAACTTGTTAATGATGCCATTGAATCTATTTCTAAATACGGTGATTATGAATGGTTTATATCGGAAGATCCGTATATTCCTAAAGAAAAACCATTGCCGGATTTCATGAATATTCCGGAGGACGCTGGTGAAGAAGTAGAGTTACCGTGGAATTGATATTCGCGGAGAAATCCTTTCCTATTATGAAAGGAGTGATTTCATGAAGCATTATTTAAAATCCAAAGATGGTGAGATTAAATACACAGTGGACATGTATTGTGAACATCCGAATATGAAAAACAATAACACGGAAAGTGTTGGGTGTAACGGTGCTTGCAGTGAATGTAAATATGGTATGGCGACCTTATCACTCAAGGATTTCTACGAAATAATGAAGTACGCGAAAATCGGCTTCATTCAATAAGTAAACTGAGAGTCTTGGCTAGAAATAGCTGAGGCTCTTTGTTTTATACAAAATTATATTTATTTAAAGGAGATTAAAAGAATTATGGAACTGACATTTGCACCAAGAGACATTTTACAGATTAACGACGCAAGAATCATTTACAGAAACCTCAGAGGAGAGGGAAGCAAATTCAATCGTGAGGGGGACCGCAACTTCGCAGTGGTTATTCCAAACCAGGAGCTTGCTGATGAACTCATTGATCGTGGCTGGAATGTGAAAATCAAAGAACCGAGAGACGAAGGTGAAGAGCCATTCAGATATCTTCCGGTTAAAGTGAAATTCAATGATCGTGGACCACAGGTATATTTAGTATCCGGTAATGCACATAGAGAACTGAGCGAGGATATGGTATCCATCGTGGATGAGATTGATATTCGCTCCGTCAATCTGGATGTAAGACCGTATGACTGGGAAGTCAATGGTAAAACTGGTCGTACCGCATATCTGCAGTCTATGGAGGTCATTCAGGAGATCGACAGATTTGCAGCAAGATATGCTGAGGAAGAAAGCCCAGAGGAGTAAATTACAGTAGGAGGAATGGGATTATGAATTTCGGTCAGGCACTTGAGAAAGTGAAAAATGGAGAAAAGATTTTCCGACATGGATGGAATGGTAAAGGAATGTTTGTCGTGTATCAGAAGGGGTATCCAAACGGAATCCCATGTAATATGCAGACTGCAAAAGCTTGGGGGCTTAACGAAGGAGATTTGTTTAAATGTGAACCATATCTGCAGATCAAAATGACTAATGGTAGCCATGCGATGTGGGTTCCAAGTATCAATGATATTCTCGCTGAGGATTGGGACTATATTCACTGATTAGAGGAGTGATATTTATGAGTGACGGAGCAAAAATTGTTATAGCCGGAATCATGGCTTATACAATATATAGAGTCGCAGGAAAGTGTACGGACGCCAGGATCGCGATAGCCGCGATGAAATGTGGCGTCACTATGAAATTGGAAGAAAAGGAGAAATGATTATGAATACTTATTGTGATTTATGTGCAAATAAAGACCATAAGGAAACGTGCAGAACTTGTGTTAGTGGTATCCTTCGCACGACAACAGACGGAGCTGTATATAGTTTGCCGTCGAATTACTCACGTGTTTTTAAGCCGATAGTGCCTTCTCTCGATGCTGATGCTTTGAAAGCTACGATCAACAAACGATTCGGGACGGGTCTTGCGGTATCACCATATCAGAAAGCTATGTCCAAAATCAAAAACGTCATCTTCAATGGTCCGGCTACAATTGTATTCTGGAACGACGGTACCAAGACCGTTGTAAAATGCGGTAAGGACGACACATTTGATCCGGAGAAAGGTCTGGCTATGGCGATTTCTAAATACTTCTTTGATAATGCTGGATATTTCAATGATGTATTTAAGAAGTGGATTCCTAAGAAAGGAGAAAGCGATGAAAAAGACCAGTGATTCATTAGTTATAGGTTTTGATTCATCGGCGGGTAAAGACGGCACAGTTTTAATCGTGGGGCGTAAAAAACCCCGCGAAGCCGTCGATGTTATAAATGCTTTCGATGGAGAAGAAGCTCTTGAACTTTATAAAAAGTTGATTACACCAAAGGCGAAAAATTAGTAAAGATTTTCTCAGGGTTATCAGAAAGACGCTGCGGATAAAATGAAAAGAGGTAAAGAATATGAACACACGAAAAATTAAAGTTAAATTAGTGGATAGACCTGCAACGTTATTATGTTCATTTTTTGGAACATTACTTGGTAAACGACGTGCTGATCGTGACGGTAAAAATATTTGGGGATTTATGCTTAGATATACCGATAAAGTGTACGCTATGGTTCGAAAAAAATATAGAATATCTGACGAGTGGCTTATACTGGTTTCCCCTAGATATATCATCGCGGATAGATGGTGAATCGAGTAATGACAGATTTCTTACGTAATTATCAAATGGCAGCTGTGCATAAAATGAAAAACGGCTGTATTCTCAACGGAGGGACTGGTTCTGGTAAATCTAGGACCGGTCTCTATTATTATTTCAAAGAGAATGGTGGCAGCTTCCTTAATCAAGAATTTATTCCGATGAAAAATCCTCAGAATCTTTACATCATTACAACGGCAATGAAACGAGATTCTCATGAATGGGATGGTGAACTGGCGAATTATAGAATATCTACAAACCCAGATAAAAATGAATTATATCCAGGACAGACAGTAGTAGTTGACTCTTGGAATAATATAAAGAAGTATATAGAAATAAAAGATGCGTTCTTTATATTTGATGAGGATAGAGTTACAGGATCTGGTGAATGGGTAAAATCGTTTCAGAAAATCGCTAAAAACAACGACTGGATTATATTATCGGCAACTCCTGGCGATTGCTGGGCGGATTATATTCCGGTATTTGTGGCGAATGGCTTTTATAAAAATAAAACGGAATTTTGTAGAGAGCATGTGGTATATTCCAGATTTACCAAATATCCTCAGATAGACAGATATTTGAATGTAGGTAGACTAGTTAGACTGAGAAACAGAATACTGGTTGATATGGATTTTCAACGAACTACGGTACAGCATCATATGGATGTATATGCGACTTATGATATTCCTAAATACAAAGATGCTATAAGAAATCGTTGGGACCCATTTAAAAACGAGCCTATTCAGCAGGCATCTGGTCTTTGCTATGTTCTCAGAAGGATTGTAAATACGGATGAGTCAAGGGTTGTAGCTCTTATGGAGATATTAGAAAAAACTCCAAGGGCTATTATATTTTACAATTTTGACTATGAAAGAGAAATATTATTGCATCTGTTTAGCGATGATGAATATATAGGTTACGAAGTAGCTGAATGGTCCGGACATGCTCATCAACCGGTACCATATGCAGATAGATGGATATATTTGGTTCAGTACACTGCTGGATGTGAGGGGTGGAACTGCATTAGTACAGATACTATCATATTCTTCTCTCAAAATTATAGCTATAAAGTTACTGAGCAGGCGTGTGGACGAATAGACCGATTGAATACTCCATATCGCAATTTATATTTTTATCACATAAAGAGCAGATCCGGAATAGATATGGCAATTACCAAAGCCTTAAATAAGAAGAAAAAATTCAACGAAAGGAAGTTTGCGAAATGGGAGTGAAACTTGATCCAAATAAATTACACGCGATAATCATTAGAACCGCAGCGGAAAATCATTTACCGCTTAATTATGATACGTTCAATGCTATTTGTAAAGGATATGAGACTGGATATACACAGGCCTGCGATGATGCAATAAAAATGATGGACGAGAAAGGACTTCTACCACAGAATGGAGACAAATGAATTCAAAGGTACTGTTATAGGTATTCCTAAAATTAAAAATGGTTCGCGGATCAGAATTGGCGGAGTCAGAACCTTGAATATTGACGTAGATCATCACTTCAACTGGTTTCAGAAGAGAATGATTAAATGGTGCTTCGGTTTTACCGTGGAGGATTACAGTGAGGAATAACGCGAAAATCACAACTCCTTTAATGAAAAGGAGGAATGGTGTTATGACAGATTATGAATATTTATTTAGCACGAACTTACATGCGAAACTTAAGGAAAGAATCCAGGGAGGTATATTTGTAAAAGTCAACGAAAACGACAGTCTGGTTATTAAGATCACAAGACGTGATGAAAATAATTTCGATATGTCTTTTACAGATTTTTCAAATAGAATGCTGAATGGATTTTCTACAGATTACGCTGCTTATGAGGTAACTAAGAAATATCAGAAATTTGTAATGAAACAATTTTTCAAATGAGTTAAAGGGCTCGGTGGAAACATCGGGTCTTTTATTTTTTATGAATGAGGAGAGATTTAAATGCTGGCCAGAAGATACGAAACCAGACTTGACGAAGACGGATTAATCACATTTGAAAAAGTTTGGTCGAAAAGAATAGATATTAAGAAAAAACAATTCAGACATCCCGAGCATGTTTACGAATTATGTAAAGCTCTACGATTGGACACATATTCAGAAGAACATGCGTTTTTACTCATGTTTGATACAAAAATGCACTTTAAATCATTCATTGAGATTGGGGTTGGCAGCGTTAACGCGAGTGTTATCGATAGACGTGGAATAGCGCAGAAAGTTCTCATGCTCAACGCGACAGCATTTATCTTGGTTCACAATCATCCTTCTGGAGACTCGACTCCAAGTGTCACAGATATTTCTGCAGCTAAAACAATTTCCGAAATCGGTGACTTAATTGATGTTTCGTTTAAAGACATGACGATTCTTGGTGACGACAACTATACCAGTTTAAAACAAGAAGGATATTTTTAGGAGGTGTTTTCATGTGAACTATCATAACATAACCACAGATGATATGCGGAACGGCGATGGGTTGCGGACAGTGCTCTGGGTGGCCGGATGTAATCATCATTGTAAAGGGTGTCAAAACCCTGTGACTTGGAATCCACATGACGGATTGATATTTGACGTGGAGGCTGAGCAGGAATTATATAGCAAAGTAAATAAGTCTTATATCAGCGGTGTCACTTTTTCTGGAGGAGATCCTTTATATCCGGAGAATAGGGACACCATTTTTCATTTGGCGAAATGCATCAAGAAATATATGCCAGGTAAGACTGTTTGGTTGTATACCGGATATTTATGGGAAGAAATTCGAGATCTACCTGGTATGAAATGGATTGATATTTTGGTAGATGGAGAATTCGTAGATGAGCTTTCCGATGTCACTTATCACTGGGCTGGCAGTACAAATCAGAGGGTAATCGATGTGCAGAAGAGCTTGAGAACGAGGAAAGTTATTTTGAAAGGAGAATGAAATGAACGTACTAATCGGATGGATTTTGCTGTTAATCACCATGAGTGTGTTCATAACTTTTGTATTCGGATATGATTTGGATCTTAAAGATAAGATTATATGTATCGTGGGAACGGATACTTTTGTTATCTTGCTCACAGTTGGTGTGTATTTGATAGTTGGGTAGAACAGGAGGTGCAAATGGAATACATATATAAAGAAGTAAATTTCTCAAAGTATTGTCCGTTATGTGAATATGCGGATTTATATGAGGAGAAAGATCCGTGCAATGAATGTTTGGGTGTTCCGATGAACGAGCACTCGGAGAAACCGGTTTGCTATAAGCCGGATGAAAAGAAAATTAAAAAGGCAGAAAAGGAGAATGCGGAATGAAAGTAAAGATTTTTGGAAGCGATGGGGATTCACTGGCGCTGGAGAAAGCTGTAAATGAGTTTATTAAGGATAAAGATGTAGTTGATATCAAATACACAACAACCTTCGTCATCAATAAGTACGGTAACTTTGGAGTTCCGGATGGCGGTATATTCATTGATCGAGCTATGGTTATATGGAATCCAGATTCTAATATCTTATACGCAGACGGAAAAATGGTCGGCGTTGAAGGAGAGTAATATGCTCACATGGGTGTTTATATTTTTAGGGGCGGTCGATTTAACGGCTGTCCTTATTTTAATTGGATTGGCGATTGCCACACTAGAAGAAATTTGTAGGAGAGAGGTAACTAACAAGATGAGATGGATAGATCCAAATCCAGGAAAAGATGAAAGAAGTATTAAACAGGATAGAGAGATTAAACGAAGCTTTATGAGCAGACCGGAACTTAGAAATAAAGAAGCAGAGAAATGGTTTAGAAGAAAACCTTACGGAAAGGAGAAATAATCATGACAGGAAATGAGTATCAGAAGCTGGCGGCCAGAACTATCAATCAGGGTTTGACGTTCCGAGAGCAGAGGAATCACGCTCTTTATGGAATGGTTGGAGAAATCGGTGAAATTCACTCCATCTATCAGAAAATGTATCAGGGACATGCGTTTGAAGTTGACCATGTAAAGAAAGAGTTTGGGGATCTTCTCTGGTTTATCGCAGAGTATTGTACGGCTAAAGGTTGGTCGTTGGACGATATCATGCGGATGAACATCGATAAGCTCAAAGAAAGATATCCGGAAGGTTTTGACGCAGGTAAGAGTTTTCATAGAGCGGAAGGGAGAAATTAAGATGATCAATATTATCAAACCAGGTTATTTAAAAGAAGCTCAGTGTTCGAAGTGTGGCGCAGTTTTAAGCTATGATGAGAATGAAGATGTAGAGACCAGATATGAGAAAGGTATCGCATCAACCATGGAAACTTATCGGAAACCTGTAAAGTATATCACTTGCCCGCAGTGTAAAAATGAAATTGTTTTGAAAGCGGTTAGATAAGGAGGTTGGGGGAAAAAGTGAAACCGATACAAATAGTCATTCATGATCATAGTGGGGAAGAACTTTATTTGGAACTTTCATATTTATCCAGTATGGTTCCTATTAGACAAGAACGGCGTGGAAACGCAATAGGAATATCAGACGGTCTGATTCGCCCTGTGATTATTATTGGTAAATATGGGCGTTGGAATAAATTGGCAGGTTTGAGGCCAGACTTTTGGATCGCTGGAGATGATGATTGTCGCGCAATGCTGACACTAGCTGCCAGCAAGGTCGGAGGAGTAGAACTCAGCCGGATAGAAGACATACTAAAAATTGTGGAGATATTAAGAGTGGAGGGAGAAGAAAATGGTTAAATGCAAAGATTGTAGATTTGGCGGTCTTAAAGTTTTACTGGATAACGAATCAGCGCCTTGCCTCCGATTAGATGACGAAGAGTGCCCGAATTACAATGAAGAAACTGGCGAAATCGAAATGGAAAATACTGAGAGAGGGGAAGAATAAATGAGGTATGAGAATATCATCAATGATTACTCAATGAAAATGATCGAAACAAGGTATGAATTTATATTTCAGACAATATCGTCGTGGATTGTAGATAATTACCAGATAACCGTGAGTAAAGAGACGTTGTCTAAAGCTGTTGCGCTTATAAAAATGATGGAAGATCGCGGAGTTGATATTTGCGAAATTACTGTCAACGCGAAGATTTTACATGATGAGTACATGCGTGGATACAGAAAAGGTTATCGAGAGGGTCGCGATGTGATAGTTGGAATCTTTGATGATAAGATGAAAGAGCTTAAAAACGAAATTGCGGAGGAAGCGATTAGATAAGGAAAAATAATGGGTGATAAATTCAAACTGGTGCTAAAAATCGAAGAGGTTATGACTACAAAATTCTTTGACGGAAAATCCATGGAAGATATTTTGGATGATATAACGGATCTGGAGTATTAGTCTATTTTGGTGGTAAGAGTGATTGAATAAGTTCGCGAAAAATACAGTTCATTTAATGAAAGGAGTAATATTATATGGCTAAAGACTATATTGTTAAAACGACTAAATACGGAAGAGATTGGAAAAAAATTGGTGAGGGTATTGATTTTTTAGAAGATGATCAGTTATATCGACTAGAATTTCACGCAAGAGGATTGATCCAATATATCCGTGCAAAAAGGGCGTTTAAACGAAATGAGAGATTCGAATTTTACACTTATTAAAAGTGGGGACTCAGCGTAGAAATTACGTTGGGTCTTTTCTTTTATATTCCATCACATTTATAGAAAAGAGGATTTTAAAATGATCAAATTAGAAAATGTAGTTCTGGCAAGTCCAGAACAAATGGAGTTTATTATTCAGGGAATGAGAAATCCGATGAATTCGTGGGGGAGGAGTGATAGTACATTCATAGAAGAAGGTGAGTATTATGATATTCTTGGAAATTCTGGTCCGGCGGTCGGAGAAGAAAATCGATCTGAACTAGGTCCTGATGATCTTTCTCTTATGCAGCGCTTATCCAATGCTGGTACAGAACACCGTAAGTATTTAAGAATGATGCCAGTGTATGTGAGGATTACGGCGCCGTTGTATTGGTGGAAAGAGTTTGATACTTATAAAGTTGGTACTGTCGCGAACTCTTGCAGTACGATGCACAAGATTGCGGAGAAAGAGTTTACTTTGGGGGATTTTTCACACGAACATATGGATATTGCTTCTGAAGCATGCCTTGAAACAACTATTGGGTATTTGAATCTTTTCAGACAGAGCTTTTTAGAGAATTATTACAAGGATATTTGGTGGCAGATGATTCAGCTTCTTCCAAGCAGCTATAACCAGACTCGTAATGTTATGCTGAATTATGAAGTTCTGGCAAATATTTACAGACAGCGAAAGAATCATAAGCTGGATGAGTGGCGAGAGTTTTGTAAGTGGATCGAGAGTCTTCCATATAAGGAGTTGATTACGGGGGTAGAGGAATGTCAGACATTATAAGCTTCGGAAGATTGTTGTCCTTATGCTGTATTGTAGCATTTTATATATCAGGGTGGATGATAACAGTCGACTGTTTGAAAAACTATGACGATTTTTTGCCTGCTAGAATAATAGCAGGTGTATACATTATTGGTCACAGTATAGCTTTAATACTGTATATGGTTTTGTCATGGATTGTGTAGGGGGAATTGATATGTTAACAGTATTTTTTTTAGGAAAGGAGAGGCAGGACAATGGAAGACAACAAAGTAACCGTAAAAGAAGCTCTTGATAAACTGTATGATTTATCATGGATGGTTGGGTCTACGGCGATGGAATATTTAACCGATAAAGATGGCGAAAAAATAAGAGATTATATTGGGGTAATCGAAGATCGAATTAATGATTTGGAGAAGGAACTGTCCGAATTTAAAAAGTATTTTGAACCATACGATATTGACGAGGAGACTGCTGAAGCCATTATCAGATCAAAGTGCCCCAATATAGATTCGGCCAAAGATTACATTCAGTCCAGACTTGCCGAAGATGATCCTATGAATTTTAGTGTTGGAAAAATTGTTCACGATCTCATTGCTAAAGAACTTACTGAAGACGTTAAGAAACAGATTTTAGAGGAGGATTCGAAATGATATTTTCGTTAAAACTATGGTTAGCAGTATTTATATTCATCGATCTGTTCTCAGCATGGTGGTATGCAAAAGGTCGAGACATCTGTAAAGTTGTTATATTCTGTACAGCTGCTATATGCGGCATGTTGAGTCTTTGTAGATAAGGAGAGAATCAAAATGTTTGCTTTGGTATTCGGAGTGTTATTTGCGGTGTCGTTTTTAGGATTTGCGATAACCTCCAGGAGTAAATACAGCGCTGCGTCACATCTCATTTGGTGTGTGGCGTTTATTATTTTCACGGTATGTTATTACCTGCGCATTTTGCTACACAATTGAAACATCTGATTTACCGATGTGGGTTAAATTTTTATTATTAAAGTAGAAAGGAAAAATTAAAAAATGAAGAAAAAACTCAGACTTATTTTACTTGTAACTTTATGTCTCTGCCTTATTGGCGGAGTTACAGGCTGTGCGGTGCTGGACGACACTATTAATGAGATCAAAGGAAATCTCGTAGGTAATGACTACACGATCCGTACTTACGATAACTATGGCTCAAAAGTTATGACAACCACTGGAGATAAAATCAATATTCAGGGCAATCCGGTTAAGACGACTTCTTACAGTAGCGACGGATCAGTTGTTACGGGATACGAGATGTCATCAGTGATCACGATCAATATTGATGGCAAAGAAATTCAGAGTTGTGGTGATACATGTATATTTGAGCAGGATGGTCTGCAGCCTGACGTAGACTTTGTGCAGACTGATATTTACAGTCAGTCAACCGGTAAGCTCTCCGATAATACATATGTAGCAGGTATCGTGAATAAATATAAGAATTATTTTGGTAAGTCACGTGTTGTGGTTATTAAAAGTCAGCTTGGACAGCCTATCGTAGCATATTCAGGAGATGAGGTATATTGGAAGATTCCTAAAGACTTGCCTAAAATGACAAAATTGATGATTGACGGTAAGGCTCTTTATATTCACAGAGCTAATTTTCAGATTATTGACACAGCGTTATTGGGTTAGGAAAGGAGAGTATTATGAAACAGATACTGCTGATAGATATACTTGCGATCTTGAGGAATAACGAAACAATTTATCTTTACGAGTCACCTAATCATTCAATCGGGTCATTCTGTGTTGATAGACTGCTTGCCTATTTCAGCGATGCAGCGATATTAAACAGAGAAGTGCAGCTTATTGAAGCAACGGCCTCAGGTCTTATCTGTATAACTCTTAAATCAGGCAAAGAAAAGTAATCATTTTTCGCGTTGAAAACAATTTCTATAATGAGAAAATTATTTTAAGGAGGAATTTGGTTATGGCAAATCTGAAAACAGTAGGAGTAGTGATAACAGGTGTGATTGGTGTGTTAGCATGGTACAATTCTTGCAAAAGTTGTGTGTCAATAGAGGATGATGACGCCACAAGCGTTGCAATTAGAAAGGCCACTGACAGCATAACATACGGCATTCTGTACGGCAGTTGTGTTAAAATGATTTGTGATGTGTACAACAAATAATTTTATCGAAGACATTGGACTCAGCGTTAAACACGTTGGGTCTTTTGTTTTTATTTAAACTATTTTAACAAAGAAAGGATTCGCATTAATGTTACATATTTTAGCTATATTAAGCGTCGTATTTGGAGTAATTGAATATTTAGTAGCGGAGGATAAAGCAGATCAGATTAAGGGTCTGCTTTTAATCATCTTAGCAGCAACTGTTATGTAAACTAAAATTATATCCATATAGAACGATAAGGAGGATTACTTATGATGTTGAATTTTAACAGTTATGAAGATCTCAAAGATAAACTGCAGATTCGTATTTATGATCCTGATTTTAGTCGTAATTTATTGGAAGGAAAAGTTGTAACTTACGTTGGTGATTTTGCGCTGGTATATATGGCTACGTTATATAAATCAGAAAAAGGGCTGGGCAATTTAATGTTTACACCGGAATTGATGGATGCGCTTGGGATTGATACTCAGACATTACATAGAGATGCCATGATAAGTGATCTGAATTTTGAACCGGTATTGTTTACCGCTGAGGATCTTATCGAGGCACTTTTCTTTGATAAGCCATTATTCTCAATTAACTTATTCAATAGAAAAGCGCGTATGGAGAGCGGTCAGTTACCGATGCTGACACTCACTAAAGGTAATCAGATGAACGGAGCCAGTATGATATTGCATAAGGGCATTCGGAAGAAGATCGGAGATATCGTCGGTGGTAACTTTTACGTTCTCCCGTCGTCCATTCATGAAGTCATGATTATTCCGGAAGAGGGCTTCGAAGCGGGTGAATTATCTGAACTTGTATCCACATGTAATTCAGAATTATTCACAGAAGCGAATTCGGAAGATATTTTATCGGATAAGGTTCAGTGGTGTAGTATGGACGGAGAAATTCTCAGGAGAGCAGAAAATGAATAGAGCAGAAATGAGACGTATGAAGCGAGAGCAGGAGAAAGCTCATACCGTGACCTATAACTTGACTCAGGCGCAGCTGGACACTATCGTTCAGGAAAAGATCGGGGCTAAGATTGCCGAGACTAAGAAAGAGGTTTATGAAGAAACTGTTAATACTGTACTGGCGTTGGTTCTCACTCTGCCATTAGAAGTTCTCATGGATCACTATTGGCCTAAATCATATCGTGAACGACTTCCGGGATTCGTGGATAAAGTTCTGGAATATTACGGACGTTGGGAAGACGGTGAATTGGATATGGATAAGCTCAAAGAAGATCTATGGGAATATGGTGGAATCCGGTTGGAGCCAGCGCAGATAGATATGGAGGATATTTCAAAGAATAATGAAGAGTGATTTAAAGCGGAATGGGTCTGGTTGTCTGGACCCTACTGCATATCAGGCTATTATGAACGCTGATGCTGTATCATCGGTGGACAAAGCAAATAGGTACAAACGTAGAGAAAACGATTCGGAGGAACGGCTCAATAAATTACTCGCCGCTATATTTGCCATTTGTGACGCTGCAGATTTTCATATCGAAGAGAGGATCGTAGTCAAGGATAAGCGGACTGGGAAAGTTTGGAGGTAGTTGGATGATATTTGTTGTAAAGCCAGTCGTGAGGCGTTCGTCAGAAGATATTGCGAAATTGCAGAAGAAACTGTACGAAGATTTAAACGCGCCAAACGATAGGGTATTAGTATTACCACCCGATTGTACCTATGATATTGTCAACGATTACAATCGTAATAATATGGTTGTGATAAGAGGGTGCGGAGCGGAGGAAAATAAAATTGAGTAAAAAGAAAGGGAGACCGAAGAAAGAAATCTCTAAAGATTATCGTTTAAATGTACGTTTGTCCATCGGAGATGCCAGTACACTTAAATATATTAGCGAACAGACTGGAAAAAATGTGTCCGAAATCGTGAGAGATGGTATCAAATCGGAGTACCGAAAACTTATGAAATGGGATTAATTGTACGTACAAAAAATAGTAAAAACGAATTATTGTACGTACAAAAAATCAGAAGTGGTTGATGCAGACCATTGTGTCGAAACGAATTATTGTACGTACAAAAAATCAGCATATTGAATTATTGTACGTACAAAAAGTCGGAAATTAGCCCAAAATAGGCTAAAAATAGCCTAAAATGGCTATTTTCATCATGGTACTGTAGTACCGATCTAATTAGCTATCTTATTTATTCAAAAAATTGAATTTTTCGTATAGCTAATATACATTGTACTACAGTACCACCATTTATTGTACGTACAATAAAGAAAGGAGAATCTATGACTGAACAGGAGCTTATTGAATCGTTTGCAGGCAACTTGGATTACATTATGAGATCGGAACATATGAATCAAAGTGAGCTGGCACGAAGGAGTCATTTGAGTAGGGAGTCAATCTGTAAATATTTAAAAGGTCAGCGTATGCCTACGTTGAAGGCACTTATGAATTTAAGCTATGCCTTGAGATGCAACATTGAAGAATTAACTCCATTTATTCAACTTATTGATTGAGGTGACAGAAATGAGCGAATTAAGAAAACAGTGGATTGACGATGATTATCTGTGGCAGGATTTCTTGGACTACTTCAATCCGGACTTTGATGAGATTGCCGATATCAAACAGATGAGTCATTATGATATTCTGATCACCATGAAAAATGGGGTGCAGTATATTTATGACAATTACCGTCAGACACGAAGACGACTCCCAAATAGTTGGGATGATATGAGTCTTAAAGAATTTCATATGGATGCACATATAAGATTATATTCCATGATGCAGCGGAAAGGCTTCACATATGATGACTTGTCTGAAGAAACTGGCATATCGGTTGGGACTATAAGTAACTATGTGAATGGAGTGACTTCTCCAACTTTCGATAGATTATTTTTGATTGCCAAAGCATTAGGTTGCAGGATTGAAGATCTAATCTATATTGAGCATATGTACAGATAACCCATGAGGGCGCTTGGTTTACAGGCGCTCTTTTTTTGGTACAGAAAGGAGAGATTCTATGGGGGAATTTGACACCAAACGAAACGGCGTTCCGGTAAAGATACTAGAAACCGGTGAAGAATTCAATTCTATCAAAGCTTGTGCTGATGCGATTGGCGGCAATGCGTCCTGCGTCAGCAGAGTTGTGAATGGCAGTAAAGGATATTGTACTTGTCATGGGTTCCATATTTCAAAAGCCGGTGAAGAATCTGAAGTCCGCACGGATCAGCGAGGACGTCCAGGAATTGGAGTACAGATTATCGAAACCGGAAAAACGTATGAGTCCGTAGAAAAATGTGCTAAAGATATCGGGGGCAGTCCGACGGCCATTAAAGATATTTTGAAACAGCAAAACAATCGAGTGTCACACAAATGTTATCATTTCAAACGCATAACTTAACCACTGTGTCGAAAAACTCACACGTGAAAATAACATCCCCTTTTATAGGGAGAAGATAATATATCGGCCAAAATCGGTCAATATATTATCTTTTTATTTTTACGGACCTTTAGTTCAGTCGGTAGAACGCTGGTCTCATAAGCCGGTAGTCCTGGGTTCAAGTCCCAGAGGGTCCATCTCTATGAAAGGAGAAAGAGTTCATGAAAGAAAATAAGTTTCAGGCAGATTTGAAAAAAGAGCTTAGAGCTATATTTCCTGGTTGCATCGTAACCAAACTGGATTCGAGCGATATTCAGGGTATCCCCGATCTTCTTGTTTTATACAAAGACAAGTGGGCGACTCTGGAAGTTAAGAAAAGTGCTACGGCATCGCATCGTCCGAACCAGGATTACTATGTTGCAAAAATGAACGCCATGTCATTTTCACGATTTATCTACCCAGAAAATAAGGAGGATGTTTTAGATGAACTTCGTGAATCATTCAAAGCTTAGTGGACTTCACGCACCATTTAGCCCAAGTCAGCCAGTATGGTTGAGATATAGTGATGAGAAAGCAATCACAGTTCGACAGAACAAGAAAGCTGCGGAACTTGGCACACGCTTACACGCATGGGCAAAAGAAACTATTGATATGGGTATTAAGCAGCCTCGCTCGAAGAAAACCCTGTACGCATATGTAAACGATGCTATCGGTTTTCGTATGAGCACAGAGGTTGTTTTATATTATTCAGACAGATTCTTCGGAACTGCAGACGCAATTTGTTTCCGGAATAATAAGCTCAGAATCCATGATTTGAAGACTGGCGTCGGTCCAGTGCATATGGAACAGCTTGAGGTGTATGCGGCGTTATTCTGTCTTGAATATAAGATCAGACCAGGTGATATCGAGTTTGAACTCTGTATTTACCAGAACGACGAGGTAGTAGTATTCAACCCAACTGCAGAAGATATTCTGCCGATTATGGATAAGATTGTTCATCTCGACAAGATACTTGCAGAATGTGATGCAGAGGAGGCGTAACCGATGAATCCGATAGCAGAAGAAATCGAATCATATTTAGGATCGGCCTCCATAACAGATGAGGAATATCTGGCTCATTATGGTATGCCTCGTCGTTCCGGACGATACCCTTGGGGTTCAGGTGAAGATCCATATCAGAGCTCACGTGACTTCTTAGGTCGTGTGGAGCAGATGCGAAAATCTGGTTTTACATATACTGATGAAAACGGTAAGAAATGGACTGGTGATAATGCGATTGCTAAATCACTTGGTTACAATTCTACCGATTTCCGAACAGTGTATGCGATTGCAAAAGACGAGCGTAGATCAGATATGGTTGCCACAGCTAAACGTCTCAGAGACAAAGAAGGAATGAATAATTCTGAGATTGGTCGAAAAATGGGAATTAATGAATCATCTGTTCGATCACTCCTTGATCCAAATTCCGAGTCAAGAATGAAACAGGCCAGAGACACGGCCAAATTCTTGAAAGAACAGGTTGATAAAAAAGGCATGGTTGATGTCGGTGCCGGTGTAAACAATGATCTGAAAATCACAAAAGAAAAACTGGATCAGGCATTGTTTATATTACAGGCTGAAGGAGGCTATGAGGTTTATGGAGGTAGATTCTCACAGGTCACAAATAAAGGTCAGATGACGACTCAGAGAGTTCTTTGTAAACCAGGAACACCGCATAGTGCAATCTACGATTTTGATAATGTCAAGACAGTCACTGATTATATTTCCAGAGATGATGGGAAGACCTATGAAAAGAAATTCACATATCCTGAAAGCTTAGATTCCAAGCGTCTTATGATTCGTTATAAAGAAGATGGCGGCATTGATCGAGATGGAACTGTTGAACTTAGGCGAAATGTACCGGATCTGTCGCTTGGCGAATCCAAATATTCTCAGGTCCGCATCATGGTTGACGGAAAGAAATATATCAAAGGCATGGCAGTCTACAAAGATGATAAAGATTTTCCGCCAGGAGTCGATGTTATATTCAACACCAATAAATCTAAAAGTGTTCCAAAACTGGAGGTTCTCAAAGATGTGAAACCAGATCCGGACAACCCCTTCGGCTCTCTTATTAAAGATGCCGATCAAGGCGGGCAGTATTGGTATACCGACAAAAATGGTAAGAAGAAGCTCGGCCTTATTAATAAGCGATCTGATGAAGGTGATTGGACCGAATGGAAAGATGCTTTACCATCTCAGTTCTTATCCAAACAGTCAAAAGCTATGGCAGAAAAACAGCTTGGCATCGCTAAAGCAGACAAGCAGGCAGAATATGAAGCTATCATGGCTCTGACCAATCCGACTGTGAAGAAATATTATCTTGATAAATTCGCAAGCAGTTGTGACTCAGCAGCCGTACATCTTAAAGCAGCCGCATTACCGGGTCAGAAGTACCATGTTATTTTACCTGTCACATCTCTGAGTGAGAAAGAAGTATATGCTCCAGGATATCCTGATGGAAGTAAGCTTGCCCTTGTTCGATACCCTCATGGTGGTACATTTGAGATTCCTATCTGTACAGTCAACAACAAAAACAAAGATGCTATCAAGATGATTGGCAAGGATTCCATCGACGCGATTGGTATCAACAGTAAAGTTGCCGAACGATTATCTGGAGCCGACTTCGATGGTGACACCGTAATGTGTATCCCTACTCATGATCGTGCCGGAAAAGTTAAGATTGCCAGTCGTCCGCCTCTTGAAGGACTCGAGGGATTCGATCCTAAGATGAATTATCAAGGCGAGAAGAAAACCGGATCTGATGGTAAAGAACATTGGTATCGAGACGGCAGAGAATACCAACTCATGAAGAAAACCGACACTGAGATGGGTAAAATCTCTAATCTGATTACCGATATGACTATCATCGGAGCTACTGATGATGAATTAGCTCGTGCTGTAAGACACAGTATGGTTGTCATTGATGCTGAAAAACATCATCTGGATTACAAACAGAGTGAAAAAGACAATAACATTCAGGCGTTAAAACAGAAGTATCAGATCAAGGTCGACGAGACCGGAAAGATCAAATACGGCGGTGCATCCACCCTTATTTCCAGAGCCAAAGGAGAAGTTACTGTTGATAAGCGACAGGGAACTCCTAAACCAAACCTCCCGGGTAAAGAATGGTATGATCCATCCAGACCTGACGGAGCTCTTATCTACAAGAAAGCTGACGATGCTACCTATACTGTCAAGAAAGTGGATAAGAAGACTGGCGAGGTAACGGAGGTAACTAAGAAGCGTACCGATAAGAGTAACCGTATGTCTGAAACCGATGACGCTATGACCTTGGTATCTAAGTATAGACATCCAATGGAACTTGTGTATGCTGATTACGCTAATAGCATGAAAGCTATGGCCAACAAAGCAAGGCTTGAGTCCAGTAAAGCCGGTAAGATAGCCTACAGTAAGGATGCTAAGAGGAAGTATCAGGAGGAGTACGATAGTCTTATAAGAAAATTGACAATCGCTGAATCAAATACGCCTCGTGAACGAGCTGCCCAGCGTATGGCTAATGCTACTGTACAGAGAAAACAGAAAGCCGCTGAAGAAGCAGGTGTTAAACTTAAACCTAAGGATGTCAAGAAAGCAAGTCAGCAGGCTCTTACTAAAGCAAGAGAAGAAGTTGGTTCTGTTTCAAGAAGAGACAGAAATATTGTCATCACAGATAGAGAATGGGAAGCTATACAGGCAGGTGCGGTCAGTGAGTCTGTATTAAAACGTATTCTTAATAATTGTGATCCGGATTCATTACGACAAAGAGCAATGCCAAAAGAAACAAAAGTTTTAAGTCAGGCTAAAATCAACAGAATCAAAGCAATGTCAGCTTCGTATACAATTCAGCAAATTGCTGACAAACTTGGAATTTCAACATCAACAGTTTCAAAGTATTTGAAAGGAGCGAATTAGTTAAATGGATGATTTCAGATTAACAACATTTGATAATCCTTACGATCCATTCGAACAGTTCACTCTTTGGTACTTGTTCGATACTGAAAAAGGTTACAACACTTGCGGAAAACTGGATCGTATTTCCAATTATTCAGATGATATGACCGAAAAAGAAGTCAATGATGAACATAATCGAGCAATTGATGAGTTAATATCATTTGATTTCTTGAATATTTACAAAAAAGTTCCGCGAAATTCGAAAGTTGCGCTGGATTTAGGCGCTGCCCCGGTGTAATCCGATGTCAAAGCATAGGGGGAGGGTCGCTAAAAAAGCACCCCCTCCCTGCATCGCGCCGGTCTTCAAAAAATCTCCGGCGGGATTTTTCTGGAAACAATTTATATTTTTTATGTTGCCTTCAGAGGGATTTACAGAACTACAAAGACATTTAAACCGTGTGTATTTCTCCTTTCAAGATTTGTACCGTTTCATATTAGGTCCTCCGATAATCAATAGGTTTTGTAAATTCCTCTAAAGACAGCATAAAATCATCAATGTCAATTGAATAGCTAATGATAACTATCTATAAGGAGGCGTAAACGATGCCAAAGGTGAGCAAAACTGAACGGCGTCCTCCACTTACGCCGGAAGCAAAAGAAAACCAGATGATATCTCTTGCGATGGATTGCGCAGAAAGGCAGATGCTTGAGGGTACAGCTTCTTCTCAGGTTATAACACATTTTTTGAAGTTGGGATCAGAGAGAGAACGACTTGAACGGGAGAAACTTGAAGAAGAGAATAAGCTTCTGAGAGCGAAAACAAAAGCATTGGAAGAGAGTGCCGAAACAAAAGTCGTGTATGAAGAAGTTCTCCGAGCCATGCGTGACTATAGTGGCGCAGGTGATCCAGATGAGTATTAAAACATATTCCGAATTAATCGCATTCACGACTTTCGAAGAACGGTATAAGTATCTTCGTATCGGCGGTATAGTTGGGCAGGAGACATTCGGGTTCGATAGATATTTGAATCAAATTTTTTATAAATCTCCAGAATGGTTATCGGTGAGAGATAAGGTGATTTTACGCGACAGTGGATGTGACCTTGGAATTCCAGGGAGAGAGATTTATAGCAAAATCCTTGTCCACCACATGAATCCAATCACGAAACAGGATATTCTCCAGAGAAGTGATTTGTTGCTGAATCCAGAATATCTGATTTGTACCGTTAAAAGAACCCATGATGCAATTCATTACGGAGATGACTCTATATTATGGAGTGATCCTGTAGAACGGCATAAAAACGACACTTGTCCATGGAAGAAATAAAGAGAGGTAGCCTGATGAACGAAAGTATTCTGACATCAATAAAAGCACAGCTTGGTATTCAAGAAGAGTATACCGCTTTTGATCAACAGATTGTCATGCATATTAATTCGGTGCTTATGGTGTTGAAGCAGCTTGGTGTAGGTCCCGTAGCTGGTTTTGTTATTTCAGATAAAACAGCCATCTGGAGGGACTTTCTTCCATCCGATAAGAACCTTGAGGCAACGAAGTCTTATATTGGAATGAAAGTGAAAATGCTATTTGATCCTCCGACGACTTCTGTTGTAGCCGATAGTATGAATCGAATGATCAACGAACTTGAGTGGAGATTGAATTCGGAAGCAGAAAGCGAGGAGGTGATATAGATGGAAACTGATTTCTTAGCCCATCATGGCGTAAAAGGTCAGAAATGGGGAGTTCGACGCTATCAGAATAAAGACGGGAGTCTTAATCGATCCGGTCAGAAGAAAGCTAAGAAAATGAAAGAACAGTATACACGGCTTACCGGAAAACAGTTAAGAAAAAATCCGACTAAAAAATCGTCAATTCAAAAACCGAAGCAGAAGAGTATCAGCGAAATGTCTGATGATGAAATCCGTAGCAAGATTAATCGCATCAAGCTGGAAAAAGAACTTCGAAGTCTGAGTCCCAAACAAGTGTCCAAAGGAAGAGCATTCATTGATAAAGTAACAAAGGATATAATTGCTCCAGCGGCAACTGATGTGGCCAAGCAAGTTGTAAAATCAAAGCTTACGGATGCCGCTAATCGAAAATTCGGATTTGATGACGACTTAAAAGTGTATACCAATAATAAGAAAAAATAGGAGCAATTAGAACATGGCATTATCGAACACCGCCGTACCGAAGTATTATGGCATGTTTCGAGATGCCGTAATCAGGAGAGAAATCCCAGTTTGTGAAGAAGTATCTCTTGAGATGAACCGAATTGATCAACTCATTGATAATCCACGATACTGGTATGACAATCAGGCTGTTGAGGGGTTTATTCACTATTGCGAGAATGAGCTTACATTGACCGATGGTAGTGATCTATATCTCCTCGATTCTTTCAAATTGTGGGCCGAACAAATTTTTGGATGGTATTACTTTATCGAGAGAAGTATTTTTGTTCCGTCAGAAACGGGTAGCGGCGGCCACTATGAGATAAGACGGATCAAGAAGAGGTTGATCACCAAGCAGTATCTGATTGTGGCCAGGGGCGCGGCAAAATCCATGTATGCGTCTTGTCTGCAGAATTACGAATTGAATGTTAATACAGCAACAACGCATCAGGTTACAACTGCCCCGACCATGCCTCAGGCTGAAGAGGTCATGTCACCGATTCGAACTGCTATCACCAGAGCAAGAGGACCGTTATATAAGTTCCTCACTGAGGGCTCACTCCAGAACACGACTGGATCTAAAGCGAATCGTGTTAAACTGGCTTCAACAAAAAAGGGAATTCAGAATTTTCTTACAGGATCACTTTTGGAAGTCAGACCTATGTCCATTGACAAACTGCAGGGATTGCGTGTCAAGATAGCGACCGTTGATGAATGGCTTTCCGGCGATATACGGGAGGACGTTATCGGTGCATTGGAACAGGGTGCCGCAAAAGAGCAGAGTGGTGGTTCAAATGACGATTACCTTATTGTAGCTATCAGTTCAGAAGGAACTGTCCGTAATGGATCTGGCGACACGATCAAAATGGAGTTAATGAAAATACTCAAAGGTGAGTATAAAGCTCCTCATACTTCTATCTGGTGGTATAAATTAGACTCCATTGATGAAGTTAACGATCCGGATAAATGGATTAAAGCAAACCCGAATCTCGGAAAGACGGTTACTTATGAAACTTATCAGCTGGATGTAGAACGAGCTGAAAACAATCCTGCAGTCCGCAACGACATCCTTGCCAAACGATTTGGTATCCCAATGGAGGGATACACGTATTATTTCACATACGAAGAAACTCTCCCTCACAGGAAGAGAGAGTATTGGCAGATGCCTTGTTCCATGGGCGCGGATTTATCCCAGGGAGACGATTTCTGCTCTTTCACATTTTTATTCCCATTATCGAATGGTGCTTTCGGTATAAAAACCCGAAATTACATATCCGAGCTCACTCTGAGCAAACTTCCCACAGCAATGCGAATCAAATACAACGAATTTATGAAAGAGGGCAGTCTCATTGTTATGCCCGGAAATATTCTTGACATGATGCAGGTGTATGAAGATCTTGATAATTTCATAGCCGAAGCAGAATACGACGTTCGTTGTTTGGGATATGACCCGTATAATGCCAGAGACTTCGTGGAGAGGTGGGAACGGGAGAATGGGCCGTTTGGAATTGAAAAAGTCATCCAGGGGGCTAAAACAGAGTCGGTTCCGCTTGGTGAGTTGAAGAAGTTATCTGAAGAGAGAATGCTTATTTTCGATGAGGCATTAATGTCCTTTACTATGGGGAACTGTATAGCTATAGAAGACACAAATGGAAACCGTAAATTGTTGAAACGACGACACGAAGCGAAGATCGATGCTGTCGCGGCTATGATGGATGCTTTTGTCGCCTTCAAATTAAACAGAGAAGCTTTTGAATAAGGAGATTGACATGGAATTGAAAGACACAATCGAACTCATGAACAGTTCTGATTATAAAGAACGATTTAAAGCCGAGTATCTTCAGGTGAAGATCCGGTATGACAAATTACATAAAATGCTTGTTAAGTGGGATGCAGGCACTCTTAACTTCACACCGACATGTGCCAAAGCACTTTTGCTGGAGCAGAAACGGTATATGGGAGAATATATCCGTTGTTTGCAGGTAAGAGCCGAAGTAGAAGGCATTGAACTTGAGTAATATGGAGGGGATATGATGAGAGACGACGAATTAATGCACTATGGCGTCCTTGGTATGAAATGGGGTGTCCATAGAGGCCATGCAAGCAAAGCTTATGGGAAAGCTAGTAAAAAACTGAATAAGTTAGAAAATAAAGTTGTTAAAGCAGAACGAAAAGCTGATAAAGCCATGTATAAAGCTGATAAAAGATCATATGGCTTTTTTGCTGACAGTGGACGGGCCCGAAAGGCCAGGAGTAAAGCCCGTCGATTACAGAGTAAAGCCAACAAATATAAATATAAGACAGTGAAATGGTTGAATAATATGGATAAAGTATTCGCAAATACTTCTGTAAAAGTTTCATCCGATCAGAGAGAACTTGGTAAAAGATATATGAACAGTTTAAAAGAGAATAGAACAGCAAACGTTCAGCGGTATTACTAATATTCGTTGATAATATTTCGAAGGAGATTTTATGTCATTAAATTTAAGCACTAGGCTTGCCCATGCCTGGAACGCATTCACCAGTCGTGACCCAACCCAGTATATAATCACTGGTCCGGGATATTCCTCACGTCCTGATAGGCCACGGCTTAGTAGAGGAAATGAGAAATCAATAGCAACGTCCATATTTAACAGGATTGCTCTTGACGTATCATCCGTTAATATCAAACATTGTCGATTAGATAAGAACGGACGCTATGTAGAAGATATTGATTCAGGTTTGAATAATTGCCTTAATTTAGAGGCAAACAAAGATCAGACAGGCCGGGCTTTCATTCAGGATGTAGTATTATCGATGCTCGATGAGGGTTGCGTAGCATTGGTTCCAGTCGAAACCACCATTGACCCGAAAAGTTCGAATTCATACCAGATTGATTCTATGCGGACCGGAAAAATTACTGAATGGTATCCCGATATGGTAAGGGTCCGTTTATATAATGATCGAACCGGCGAAAAAGAGGAGATTTTACTTCCTAAAAGCCAGGTGGCCATTATTGAAAATCCACTGTATGCAGTGGTCAACGAATACAACTCAACTATGCAGCGTCTTATAAGAAAACTCAGTTTGCTGGATGTGACAGATGAACAAACGGCGTCCGGAAAACTGGATTTGATTATTCAGCTTCCTTATGTAATAAAGACAGAAACCCGACGTGCGCAGGTTGAGCGCAGGCGAAAGGATATTATTGAGCAGTTGGCTGGTTCTCAGTATGGCATTGCGTATACGGATGGAACAGAGAAAATCACCCAGTTGAACCGTTCGCTGGAAAACAATCTGTTGAAACAGGTTGAGTACCTTACCAATATGGTTTATAGCCAGTTAGGTATTACACAGTCGGTGCTTGATGGTACCGCTGATGAAAAAACGATGCTGAATTATACGAACCGCACTGTGGAACCTATAATTTCAGCCATTGTAGATGAATTAAAACGAAAATTTCTTACAAAGACCGCTCGGTCGCAGTTACAGTCTATTGTCTATTTCAGAGATCCATTCCGACTGGTTCCAGTCAATGATATCGCAGAAATTGCTGATAAGTTCACTCGAAACGAAATCATGACCTCCAATGAGATCCGTCAGATTGTTGGTATGCAACCATCTAAAGATCCGAAGGCAGATAAGTTAGTCAACAGCAACATTAGTCAAGCTAAGCAGGACATGTCTCAGACTTCTAGCGCTACCGAAGCATATGAAGAAGGAGGATACAGTCAAAATGGTTAAATGCGATTTCAGTGGTTATGCCACTAGGAACGATCTGCTCTGTGGCGATGGGCGAACGATTCGAAAAGATGCGTTTAAAGAGAACGACGGCTGCGAAGTCCCGCTTGTCTGGAATCATGAACACAATGATCCAAATGCGGTACTTGGGCATGCTGTTCTTGAAAATCGTGAAGATGGCGTATATGCCTACGGAGTGTTCAACGATACCGAACAGGGGCAGACCGCGAAGAAACTTGTCCAGAATGGCGATGTACGATCGCTGTCTATTTGGGCAAATCAGTTAAAACATATCGGTAAAGATGTGATCCACGGAAACATCAGAGAACTCAGTCTTGTATTGGCTGGAGCTAATCCTGGTGCCTACGTGGATTTTATTATGGCGCACAGCGCAGACGGCGAGGAAGAGCTTGAAGCATCCTGGGATGAAAACATTGTGCTCTATCATTCCGCTGATGCTGAAAACAACCAGAAAGGAGATTCAAAAGTGGCAGAAGAAAAGAAAAATGAGGGAGTGAAAACTGGAGAAAAGACAATCCAGGATATCCTTAAAACCCTTAACGAAGAGCAGACAGATGCCGTAGCAGCTGTTGTAGGCATGGCTCTCGAAGAAAACGGAGTAGACGACTCCGATGACGATGATGAAGAAGGAGGAAAAGTAGTGAAACATAATGTATTTGACAATAAAGATACAGACCAGGGCACTGTACTGAGTCATTCCGATGAGCAGAGAATCATCTCTATGGCTAAGCAGAGCAATGTCGGAACATTGAAACAGGCAATGGAGATTTTCGCAGAGGAAAACTCTGACACACTTGCTCATGGTGTATTCGACGATGAAGTGGAAGCGCTGTTCCCGGAATACGAACTGCTGAAGAAAGGTGAGCCGGATACGCTCGAAAGAGATCAGACATGGATTGATTCTGTAATGTCTAAAATCCATAAATCTCCGTACAGCAGAATCCGTACTCGCCAGGCTGATGCCCGTATTGCAGATCTGAGGGCTAAAGGATACCAGAAGAAAGGTAACTACAAAGAGGACATGGCTAAGATCAAACTTCTCAGCCGTACCACTGATCCTCAGACAGTGTACATCAAAGATCAGATGCACCGAGACGATGTGGTAGATATTACAGATTTCGACGTAGTTGCTTACCAGTGGAAGATGATGAGACATGTTCTGAACGAGGAGCTCGCTATGGCAGCACTTGTCGGTGACGGACGTGAAGATGGTGATCCGGACAAAATCCATGAGGATCATATTCGTTCCATCTGGCATGACGACGAGCTGTACTGCATCCATCAGGACGTTGACTTCGAAGCAGCAAAAGCCAAACTGCAGGGTACCAATACTGGAGCAAACTTCAGCGAGAACTACATCAAGGCAGAGGCTATGATCGAAGCTGCACTGTACTCCAGAGAAAAATTCAAAGGTACAGGTACACCGGATCTGTACTGTACACCGCACCTGCTGAACGTAATGCTTCTGGCAAGAGATCTTAATGGCCGCCGTATTTACGATTCCAAAGCAGATCTTGCTGCAGCGCTCAATGTAGCATCCATCCAGACTGTTGAACAGTTTGAGGGTCTGGAGAGAACATCCAACAGTGGTAAGAAGAAACTGCTTGGTCTGTTTGTAAACCTGGCAGACTATCAGTTCGGTTCCACCAGAGGTGGTGAAGTTACCAAGTTTGAAGATTTCGACATGGACTTCAACCGCTACAAATACATGCTGGAGACAAGACTCTCCGGTGCGCTTACTCAGGTATATTCCGCTATCGCTCTTGAGGAACCGGTAGCCTAAATCGCATAAGGAGGATAAGTCATGATCGAAAAAATTCGTCCAGTCGCTGACGACGTGAATGTCGCAGTGAGAAAAGTTTACGGAAAAGCAAACGATGCATATGCATATTACGATTCTGCTTGTAAGAACAAAGTGACTTGCGCTGAGCTGCAGGATGCGTATATCAAAGGACTTATGATCGATGTTGCCGGTACATTATATAAACCGGTCAGCTGTGCTGTTGCCGGAAATGTGGCGACTGTTACATATGTGACGACAGATTCTGCTACAGCCACAACAGCCAAACTTGCGACAGTTAAGTCTGACAAATGATCAAGGAGTGAATCGATATGAGTAAATGGTTCGGCAAGATAGGATTCACTCTTCCGGTAAGGGAAATTGAGCCTGGGGTATGGGATAACCCTGTTGAAGAGCATGAGTATTATGGCGACATGACGAGCAATCGCTGGAAACGTCAGAGCTCAGGTGAGATTAACGACAATCTTAACCTTGCGAACGTTCTGAGTATTTTAGCTGATCCATTTGCTTTAGAAAACCATTCTTACATAGCGTATGTCGAAATCCTGGGATCGAAGTGGAAAGTATCCGATGTGGAACTCCAGTATCCCAGGATGAATTTGTCTATAGGAGGTGTTTGGAATGGGAACTCGCCTGGAACTGCAGAGTAAGTTGGAAGAATTGCTCGGTTGTAGGCATGTTTACTTCCAACCACCCGAATCAGTCAAAATGGAATATCCGGCAATCGTGTATTCCAGGAGTAGCGTTAAAAAAGTCAGTGCCAATAACACTGGCTATTTACTTATGAACAAATACAGCGTGGTAGTGATTGACAAGAAACCTGACAACAAAGTCATCTCTATATTATTGATGTTTCCATATTGTGCTTATGATACATCATACAAATCTGAAAATCTCTATCACGATGTGTTGACATTATATTTTTAAGGAGGATTAATATGTCCAAACTTGTATGGGATAAAGTCGGCGAAAGACTTTACGAGACAGGTGTAAGCAAAGGCGTCGTATATCCTCAGGAAGGTTCTGCGTATCCAAAAGGTACGGCATGGAATGGTCTTACAGCCATCAATGAATCCCCTGAAGGCGCTGAAGCAAATGCCATGTATGCAGACAATATTAAATATCTCAATATTCTGTCTGCCGAGGAATTCAAAGCCACGATTGAGGCTTATATGTATCCGGATGAATTTAAACCATGTATCGGAGCAGCTGAACTCGTCGAAGGTGTTTCGTTAGGTCAGCAGGATCATAAAACATTTGGTTTGTCTTACCAGACAATCATCGGTAATGATGTAGATAACAATGCTCACGGTTATAAGATCCATCTTGTGTATGGATGTCTCGCAGCGCCGTCTGAAGCAGACTACAGTTCAGTTAACGACAGTCCTGAGGCTGCTACAATGTCATGGGAAGTTTCCACTACACCTGTAGAAGTCGACGGTTTCAAGCCAACCGCTACATTAGTGCTTGATTCCACTAAACTTAGCGCAAAGAAGATGGCGGCTATCGAAAAAGTTCTGTATGGTGACACAGACACTGAAGCACGTCTTCCGTTACCGGATGAAGTAAAAACAATTCTTGCAGCAGTGACAGACTGATCTAAGATCGATTTCAAGAGGCTCTAGTTTATACAGGGCCTCTTTTTTTAAATGAGAAAGGAGAAATTATGTTCAAAAAAACTATTTCATATGAGGATTACAATGGAGTAAAAAGAACTGAAGATTTTTATTTTCATTTTAGCAAAGCGGAAATCGTTGAAATGCAGCTGAGTACAGTAGGCGGTCTGGATGCCACTATTAAAAGAATTGTAGCAGCAAACAATGAACCGGAAATTATCAAGTATTTCAAAGACCTGGTTCTTAAAGCTTACGGTGAGAAGAGTGCTGATGGTCGAAGATTCATGAAGAGCCCGGAAATCTCCAGAGCTTTCGCAGAAACCGAAGCATATTCCGTTCTGTTTATGGAGCTTGCGACTGATGCAAAAGCAGCTGCAGAGTTTGTCAACGGACTGTTACCAGCCGACATCAGAGAGCAGGCCAAAATTGAGGCTGATAAAATTGTAGCCGTTCAGTTTCCAGAGACTTAATAAGTAAGAAGATTATGGAGGGATGAGAATGCTAGAAGTAACCGTTCCCGCTGTGGAAATGTGGAATGACGAGAAGGGAGAATTTGTATCTTCTCCAGAATTCAAAGAATGGCATTTACAACTGGAGCATTCTCTTATTTCTCTATCAAAATGGGAAGCCAAGTGGCATAAACCTTTCTTTTCCAAGAAAGATAAAACCTTGGCGGAAATTATAGATTATATAAAATGTATGACCATTACCGAAAATGTTCCGCAGGAAGTGTATGAAAGAATAAGCCATGATTCGAAAATAATTGAAGACATATCAAACTACATAAATGATCCTATGACTGCCACAACTTTTCGAAAGGAACCAGCTCGAAAAGGCACTAATGAGACGATCACCAGTGAATTGATTTATTACTGGATGATTGCTCAGGGGATTCCGGCGGAATTTGAACGATGGCATATAAACCGATTATTAACTCTTATACGCGTTTGCAATGCGAAAAACTCGCCTGGCAAGAAGATGAGCAGTAGTGCTGTAACCAGACGTAATGAAGCGTTGAATAAAGCTCGTAGAGCGAAATACCATTCGAAAGGATGATTGAATGAAAAAAGGAATTGATGTCAGTTATCATCAGGGATCTATCGATTTCGGTAAAGTGAAGAAATGCGGAATTGATTTTGTAATCCTGAGATCAAGTTATCGTAAAACAACTGATACAAGATTTTTTGAGTATGTAAAGAAATGCAAGGCGGTAAACCTTCCTATTATAGGGGTATACCATTTCATTTATGCGCTCAGTGAAACACAGGCACTCGCCGAAGCTCAGTTTTGTGTTTCACAGGTTAAAAAAGCAGGACTTGGAAAGGACATATACATTTTTGCCGATTTTGAGGGTGATACAGTTCTCAAAGCCAAAAAAGCAGGAGTTACTTTAGGAAAAAGCGAATGCAATAAATTCACAGAGATCTTCTGTAATTATGTGAAATCTCAGGGATATAAACCGGGTGTTTATGCCAATGGTGATTATTATAAGAACTGGTATTCGAAAGATTTACTTTCTAAGTATCCGATTTGGCTGGCCGATTATGAGGGAGGTCCTGATTTTGCATGTATCATTCAGCAGTTTACGGATTCTGGGCGAATTGCCGGAATTAATGGAAACGTAGATATGAATCACTGGTATGGTGAATCTACTGGCAATGTGAAAGTACGATCCCGTCAGGCTGTAGTCGATCTTATCTGTTCTTGGGAAGGACTAAATGAAGCAGATGGTTCTTATAAGAAAATTGTAGATATCTACAATTCATATACAGGTACTTTCCCACGCGGCGTGAAGATGAAGTACGGGTGGGCCTGGTGCGCTTGTACATGGTCTGCCGCTGCTATCAAACTCGGTTATACCGACATTATGCCTATTGAAATAGGGTGCGAAGAACTTATCAATCGGGCCAAGAAAATGGGTTGTTGGGTAGAAGCGGATGATTATGTACCAAGCATCGGAGATGCAGTGTTGTATGATTGGGACGATAATGGAATTGGCGACTGCACCGGATACGCCGATCATATCGGAACCATTGTCGAAGTACATAAGAGCCTTGGCTATTCCGTCGCGATGGAAGGTAACTATAAAGATGCGGTTCGTAGACGTAAACTTGCTATCAATGGCCGGTATATCAGAGGATACATCACACCGAAATATACGGACAATACCATTTCATACGTTCCTCCGTCAAAGACCGATACAACAGTGAAATCTGAAAGGAGCGGTTATATGTTTAATCCAGAAGTTGTGAAGAATGGTTGTAAAGGCACTTCCGTTCTTTTAGTACAGGAAATTCTCAAATCTAGGGGATTTAAAGGATCTGATGGTAAAGATCTCAGCCTTGATCGAGAAGCAGGTTCGAACACCATCTATGCTATTAAGCAGTATCAGAAATCCAGAGGACTTACTGTTGATGGTGTTTGTGGTACAAATACATGGAAAGATCTTATCGCAATCTAACGAGGTAATACATGATTGAATTCAGACAAAAGGGAGATTTCTCGAAACTTTCAAAGTTCCTTGAGAGAGTAAAAGAAGCGGCCAGAATTGGCGACCTGGATAAATACGGGCGAGCTGGTGTGGCCGCCCTTTCGTCTGCAACGCCGGTAGACACAGGTAAGACCGCCGCTTCATGGACTTATGAGATAAAACGTCAAAATGGATCTGTATCCATAGAATTCCATAATACAAATGTGAATAAAGGAGTTCCAATCGCTATTATTTTGCAGTACGGACATGTTACCGCAACCGGGGGCTGGGTAGAAGGAAGAGATTATATCAATCCTGCTATTCAGCCTATTTTTGATCAGATTGCCAATGATGCATGGAAGGAGGTTACCGGAAAATGAGTGAGACAATAGACAGTAAAGTCGTAGAATTGCGGTTCGACAATAAAGATTTCGAAGCAAATACTCGGACCACCATGTCAACTCTTGATAAACTTAAAGAAAAATTGCATTTTCCAGGAGCTTCCAAGGGTCTTGAGGAAATTTCTGATACTGCCAAAAGAGTCGATTTCTCAGGTATGAGTAGTGGTGTAGAAACTGTTCAGGCTAAATTGTCAGCCATGCAAGTCGTCGGTATCACCGCATTACAGAATATTACAAATGCGGCCATGACAGCCGGTAAACAGCTTACAGATGCTATTACCATTGATCCAGTAAAAGACGGATTTGCAGAGTATGAGACTCAGATGAATGCGGTTCAGACTATTCTTGCAAATACACAGAAAGAGGGCACTAATGTTGAGACTGTCAACAAAGCCCTTGATGAATTGAACACGTATGCTGATAAGACTATTTATAACTTCACGGAAATGACTCGTAACATTGGTACGTTTACAGCGGCCGGTGTTAAACTTGATGCCTCTGTATCAGCGATTAAAGGTATCGCCAATCTTGCGGCTGTCTCTGGTTCAACTTCTCAGCAGGCATCCACTGCAATGTATCAGTTATCCCAGGCGCTTGCCGCTGGCAAAGTTCAGCTCATGGACTGGAACTCAGTAGTTAACGCCGGTATGGGTGGTCAGGTATTTCAGGATGCCCTTATTCGAACTTCTGAGCATCTGCAGACCGGAGCTAAAGCTGCCATCGAAGCGCAGGGATCATTCAGAGAATCATTACAGGATGAATGGCTTACCACTGATGTTCTTACCCAGACACTCGATCAGTTTGCTACAGCAGCTGATACGCAGGAAGAATATAACGCAGCTATCCAGAAATTTGTTGATCAGGGATATACCCAGGAACAGGCTAAAGAAATGGCCGATATGGCCAAAACCGCCGGTGACGCAGCTACGAAAGTTAAGACATTCACTCAGCTTATCGATACATTAAAAGAAGCACTTGGATCAGGATGGACAAAAACGTGGCAGCTCATAGTTGGAGATTTTGAAGAAGCCAAGGAAGTTTGGACCAAAGTCAGCGATGTTCTTGGCGGTTTTATCAATAAAGCGTCAGATGCACGTAACGCTATCGTGGAAGCTGCAATGGGTAATCCATACAGTGATCTTGCTAAAAATATTCAGAAAGTAACAGATGCCACAAGTGATTACAAAGACATTGTTGACTCTGTTATCCGAGGTAACTATGGTAATGGACAGCCACGATTTGATAAGCTTGCGTCTGAGGGATATGATTGGGCAAGAGTACAGAATTTAGTTAATGAGCGACTTGGATGTTCTTTTCGGTATACTGAAGAACTTACCACTTCTCAGGAGGATCTTAATAAAGAGCAGGAGAAGACCATTGAGTCAATTCTCAAAATGTCAGATGCTGAGCTGAAAAAGAATGGTCTTACTAAAGAGGATGTGAAAGCCCTCAAAGAATTACAAAAGCAGTCTGAGAAAACGGGAATACCAATCACTGATCTTATTAATAATATTGATCAGCTGAGTGGAAAAGAGTTACTTCATGGATCAGTGGCCAATATGGGCAACGCATTAATCAACCTTTTTACCGAGATACATAACGCATGGCAGGAAGTGTTTGATCCGGTTTCTGCAATGACATTGTATAACATCATTGCAAACATGCATCGAATCACTTCAAAGTTTTTAAAATTCACAGAAGATAACGGGGACGAGCTTACGAGGACGTTGGCTGGTCTTTTTGCTTTATTGGATATCATTCGCCAATGCCTTGGAGGGTCTTTGAAATTTTCAATCAAAGCCATCAATGCAGTTCTTAGTGTATTTGGTATGAATACCCTGGATCTCACAGCAGATCTTGGCGACTTACTGGTGAAATTTGATAAATGGCTGAAGAAAACAGATCCATTTACGCAAGGGTTTACAAAGGTCGGAGAAGGAATTAAATTCATCATCGAACAGTTTCAGAAACTCAAGGAATATCTTGATACGATTCCAGAATTTCAGGCATTCACTGCGGAACTGGATAGTTTTAAGGAATCCTTGAAAGGATTATCGTTTGAAGATGTATTGAAGCGTTTTGAAAAGTTTGTAGCATATCTTGAAAACAAACTTCCGAAAGGAATGAAAAACGTCGGTAAAAATGTTATTTCCGGATTCAAAAACGGATTGTCTTCAGGTAAAACAGAGATTCCGAAAATACTATCCAATATTGGTATCCGACTTCTCAAAGCAATTAAGAAAGTGCTTGGTATTCACTCTCCTTCGAAAGAGATGGAGAAAGTTGGTGAGTACACTCTTTCCGGTCTTTGGAACGGTCTTACATCTGGAAAAGATAAGATTGTTGATTTCTTTAAGAATCTTGGATCTGACATGCTTGATAAGTTGCAAGGGGTTAACTGGAGCAGTGTCATAGCCAGTGGTATTGGTGTAGGCGTTGTTTTGGGTCTTAAACGGTTATCTGATATCGTGGATAAAGCTCTTAGTCCAGCTGAAGGAGTTGGAAAGGTTCTTTCTGGAGCCGGAGATGTTCTTGAGGAATCAACAAAGAAGGTTCCGAAAATTTTGAATAATGTTGCCAAAGTCGTGAAGAGTTTTTCAAAAGTTCTCAAAGCTAAAGCGTTCAAAACCCGTGCTGAGGGTGTTAAGGATTTGGCAATTGCAATTGCTATTCTTGCTGGATCATTGTTCATTTTATCAACAATCAATACTGATGCACTCCACAATGCCGAAGAAGCCATGTTTATCTTAGTTGGCGTATTGGCCGTGATGACTTATGTTATGGATAAGTTGTCATCTGCTTCTGCGTCTATCGGAAAAGGCGGAGTTAAAATTGACGGCTTGAAATCCGGATTAGCGGGTTTAGGCATTGCTATATTACTAATGGCTGAGTCAGTTAAAATTCTTGGCAAATTGGACAAAGATGAGATAAATCAGGGAATGGCAAGCGCTGGTCTTCTGCTTACCGGTATTATGGGAATTGTCGGGCTGTACGGTGCGTTGGTAAAAGGGGAAGCGGCTAAGAACGTTGATAAAATGGGCAAAACTGTCAGCAAGATTGGTAAAACAATGCTGTTGATCGTAGGAGTTATCAAATTATTTAGCATGTTATCACCTGATGAAGTTGATAAAGGACTTGAATTTGCTGGTGTGTTTACCGGATTCGTTATCGTTCTGGCTGCCATATCGTATCTCGCTGGCGATAATATCGATTCACTTGGTAAAACAATTAAATCCATAGTTGTATCTATGGGACTTATGGTTGGAGTTGTGAAACTTACCAGTCAGTTGAGTCCTGATGATATGACAAATGGTATCAAGTTCGCAGTAGCTTTCCTTGTGTTTATCGCTGCTCTGGAACTTATAGGTAAGTTTTTGGGCGGAAATTCTATCGATGGATTGGGTAAAATGTTGTTATCCGTATCACTCTCAATGTTGATTATGATTGGAGTCGTAAAACTTGCGGGGCAGCTTGATCCTGGTGAAATGATAAAAGGTGGAATATTTGCCGCGGCATTTTTGGTATTTTTATCAGCTCTTATTAAAATTACATCCAAAGGTGGCGAAACTGTAAAACTGGCTGGAACACTACTCGCAGTATCAGTCGCGATTGGAATTCTTGCTGGAATATCAGTGCTGCTCGGTCTTGTCGACACAGAGCAACTTGTGAAAGGCGTTCTGGCTGTTGCTTTACTTGGCATAATTATGACGAGAATGATTCGAGCTACACAAGGCGCAAATGATGTAAAAGGGAATGTTATAGCTATGGCAGTTGCTATTGGAGTTATGGCAGCCGCTGTTGCCGCATTATCCCTGATTGATTCAACTAAGCTTGTCGTTGCGACAGCATGTCTGGGAACTCTTATGGGTATATTTGCACTCATGGAGTTAGCCGGAAGTAAAGCGTCAGGTTCTATCGTCAGTCTGATTGCTATCACAGCAGTTGTGGTAGTGCTTGCCGGCGTTTTATATCTGCTTCGTGATTTACCGGTAAAGAATTCACTTGCTGTAGCGGCGTCACTGTCGATATTATTGCTTGCTATGTCTGTAACACTTGGACTACTGAGTATTGTTGGTGCTGCGGCATTACCTGGTTTGGTCTCTTTAGCTGTGGTAACGGCGGTTGTGGCAGCTTTAGCATTTATATTGTATCAATTAAAAGACCTAGATCCTGATCAGGCTCTTGGCATGGTGAAGGCTTTGTCCATCTTCTTGTTAGCGCTATCTGGATGTTGTGTCGTTTTGGCTGTTGTTGGTACCGTTGCAGTACCTGCCTTAATCGGTGTGGCCGTTCTTTCAGCATTGATATTAGCTCTTATAGGATTGACAGCCTTAGCCGCTCATATCAGTAAGACTTTACCAGATCTTGGTAAGAACCTCGGCGACTTTATGAAAAATGCCAAGCCGTTTATAGAAGGAGCAAAAAATATCGATGAATCTGTTGGTAAAGGGATTAGTTCATTATGTGGAGCGATTCTGAAACTGACGGGAACTGAGATAATCAGTGCAGTAACTGCATTTCTTTCGGGAGACGCCTCGTTCTCAAAATTTGGTTCACAGTTACAGGCCTTTGGTAAAGCCATAGTTGCTTATGCAAATACCGTAAAAGGAATTAATGCTGAGGATATTCTTGCGTCTGCAAAAGCGGCCAAAGCCTTAGTTGCACTTAACGATGCGCTTCCGAAGAGTGGCGGTTTATTCGGAATGATAACCGGTAACAAAGATCTTTCAAAACTTGCCGGACAGCTGAAATCCTTTGGAACAGGATTGAATGACTACTCAAAAACTTTAACAGACGTGAATCCGGAAAAGGTATCCGGTGCTTCAGAAGCAGTTAAGAGTCTTGTTGAAGCAGTTAATGCCACGGATTCTGTAAGAGCAAATGGCGTTGGAACGTTTGTACAGGCTATTGATACACTTGCGGAAACAAACGTCAAGGGATTCATGAATGCATTCAAGGATTCCTCCTCCGATGTACGAAACGTCGGAAGCACACTTACGTCGTCATTGGCCAAGGGAATGAAGTCCAAAACATCAGCGGTTACATCGTCAGCAGCGAAAGTCGTTGACTCCATGGAGACAGCAATGTCTTCAAAAGAAAAAGAATTCCAGAGAATTGGCGTTGCGCTTATCTCAGCATTTGCTCTTGGTATTCAGGCACAGACTACACAGGCTGTAAATGCTGCCACGTATCTCGGCACAGCGTCTGCTTATGGGGTTAGTCAGGCATATACAAATTTCTATATGAATGGTATTAACCTTGGGTCAGGTCTTGTGATCGGTATGAATGCTATGCAGAATTCTGTGTATAACGCGGGTTATGCACTTGGACAGGCTGCTGTAAGAGGTGAGAAAGCAGGTCAGAAATCCCATTCACCGTCAAAACTTACGATTCAGGCTGGTAAATGGCTTGGTGAAGGTTTGATCATTGGTATGAATGCTATGGAATCGAAAACTTATGACGCAGGGCAGAATATGGGTGAAACCGCATTTGCATCAATCCGTAAAGCATTATCCGGTATGAATGACTTGATTGATTCCAATATGGACACTTCACCGACTATCAGACCGGTGCTGGACCTCACGAATGTAAAGGCGGGAGCCGGACAAATGAATGATCTGTTTTCAGATCCATCATTCACTCCTTTAGCAACTTTAAGAGCTATTGGTAATTTATCAAACCGAAACCGTCAAAATGGAAATTCTGAGGAAGTAGTACGGGCGATTGGTAAACTTGAAAAAAGTCTTAAAAGTGTTGGTAACACTTATAACAGCATCAACGGAATCACATATGACAATGACAGTGAAATTTCTGAAGCTGTAGAAACACTTGTTAGAGCAGCAACCGTAGGAAGGAGGCGATGATTTTGTCAGATGACTTTACCGATAACTATGCGAATGCGACCACGAATTTTAATTCCAGTGTCAGCGTTAATAAAATTGGTCTCCAGCAGGGGACGGATAGGACTGTTTACATTGAATGGCAGTGGGGGCAGGAAAATAGTACAAAAGAGTATAAAGTAATTTGGTATTACCGTACTTCAAACGGTACGACTTTCATCGGCGATGAATCCACAACAACTCATCCGAAAGCTACATACACCGCTCCTTCAAATGCGGCTGCGGTCAGTGTCAAAGTTCAGCCTATTGCCAATACTCGAAAAGTTAACGGGAACGATTGTCTATGGTGGACAGCACAATGGTCAAAACTTAAAAATTACAGTTTTTCTGCGAATCCGCCAACGAAACCTTCTGCGCCTACGGTTACTGTAAGCAAACAGAAACTTACAGCTAGACTGGATAACCTGGATGTTCATGGAACATATATCGAATTTTATGTTGTAAAAAACGATAAGTCCAGGTATAAATCCGGAAAAGCCAAAATTATCAGTAACTCTGCGTCATGGTCATGCACATTGGCTGTTGGCGCAGATTACAAAGTGAAATGCCGTGCTTGGAGAGGTAAACTACACAGTGACTGGTCCGATTATTCATCCAGTGCTTCTTCGAGTCCGGCTACCCCAAAAGCAATCAGAACTCTGAAAGCTTTATCAGATACGGGAGTAACTTTAAGCTGGTATAGCGTGCATAATTGTACAAAGTATGAGGTGCAGTATACTACAAACAGAACCTACTTTGCGAGCAATCCAGATCAGGTTCATACCAGAACTGTTGAGGGTGTTACACACACCGAAATCACCGGTATCGAAACAGGATATCAGTATTTCTTCAGAGTTCGAGCTTACAACAGTAATGATCAGGTATCTGGATGGACTGCTGTTAAATCTCTGAAACTCGGTAAATTACCGGCAGCCCCAACTACCTGGTCGTCTACCACTACTGCGACAGTGGGGGAGAGCGTCCGGTTGTACTGGGTTCATAATTCGGAAGATAATTCGAGTCAGACTTATGCTCAGCTTGAAACAGTGATTGATGGCGTAAAAAAGACGGAAACCATCAAAAATACAAAAACTGGAGATCATATCGACGATACCAGTTATAAAACCTTGAGCACGTCTGCTTATTCAGAAGGTACAAAAATATTATGGCGTGTTCGAACGGCTGGAGTCACTGGGAAGTACGGTGACTGGTCGGTTCAGCGAACAATCAACGTGTATGCAGTACCAACATTGCAGCTTAACATGGTGGATTCACAAGGGGTTGATATAGAGACTCTTGAGTCGTTTCCCTTATATATAAAAGGGGAAGCCAGTCCGGTAACTCAAAATGTACTTGGATATCATCTTTCAATTGTTTCGACTCAGACATACAGCACCAGTGATCGTACCGGAAATAACACGATCATAAGCCGAGGTGAGGAAGTATATTCGAAGTTCTTTGATACAGATCAGGACTTAATGGTTGAATTATCAGCTGGAAATATTGATCTGGAAAATAATATCACATACAGAGTTTCATGCACAGTTTCATTAGATTCTGGACTTACTGCTAGTGATGAGCTGGAATTCGATGTAGCTTGGACCGATCGGAACTACGGTATTAATGCCGATATTGGATATGATGAAGATACGTACTCATGTTATATCAGACCATACTGTATAGATGAAGACGGAAATCCAATCCAGAATGTTACTTTGGCTGTATACCGAAGAGATTATACTGGCGAACTCATTGAAATAGCCAGCGGTCTTGAGAATACAGAAAACATTTATGTTACTGATCCGCATCCATCATTAGATTACGCCAGATACAGAATTGTCGCGATAACGGATGATACTGGTGCGGTAAGTTATTACGATCCTCCGGGATACCCGATCAAAGAAGTGGCAGCTATTATCCAATGGGATGAGACATGGTCTGATTTGATAACTTCGGATGTGGATGAAGCTGATATTCCAGAAGAGCCATCATGGTCCGGATCATTAGTTCGGTTACCGTATAACCTTGATGTGTCTGATAAAAATGGAGTTGATGTATCAGTGGTGGAATACATCGGGCGAAAGCGTCCGGTATCCTACTATGGTACACAGCTTGGAGAAACCTCATCCTGGAAAGTTGAAATTCCGAGATACGATACAGAAACTTTATACGCTTTACGAAGACTTGCAATCTATACAGGAGATGTTTATGTGCGAGAGCCGTCTGGAAGCGGTTATTGGGCATCTATTTCGGTATCGATCAGTCAGACGCATTGCGAAGTATCAATTCCGGTATCGCTGGATATCACGAGAGTAGAGGGAGGTATTTAACATGCCAGATTGGACTCAGTCCATGGAACAAACTTTCGAGTATTACATGGTAGATCCTGGGTCTTGGTGTGATAAAACCCAACTTACCGATGTAATACAGAGTAATATCGAATGGGATTCAGACGCAGATACACTCGGATCGGCAACGTTTGATATGAACAGTTTGCTCGGTGAATGCTACATACGAGTGTATCTCATAACAATTCAAAATGGAATAAAAGAGAAGTTTCCAATGGGCACTTTCCTGGTACAAACACCGAAATCAAATTTCGATGGGAGATATCAGAAAGTGTCCATCGACGCTTATACTCCATTATTGGAGTTAAAAGAAAATCCTCCGCCTATTGGGTATTCAATTTTAAAGGGCGGAAATGTTATGAGCAATGCATACAAAATCCTTCGTGATAACATGCGTGCTCCGGTGGTTGAAACAACTGCCACCGATAAACTCTACAATGATTTTGTGGCGAATACGAGCGATTCATGGTTAACATTCACCAAAGATCTCGTTGCGAATGCTAAATACAATTTAGGACTTGATGAAATGGGCCGTGTTATTTTCCTTCCGGATCAGGACGCGGCTTCTTTGCAGCCTGTATGGACATATACGGATGACAATAGTTCGATTTTATATCCTGATATCAGCTTAGAGCACGATATTTATGGGATACCGAATGTGGTAGAAGTCCTTTATTCCGGAAGCCACGATAATTATTATGCAAGGGTTGTCAACGATGATCCGAATAGTCCTACATCAACTGTTAACAGGGGTCGCGAAATAATTCACCGTGTTACTGATTTACAGCTTGCTGGAGAACCTACCGATCGTCAGATCAAAGATTATGCAACCACTTTATTGTCTCAGCTTTCATCAGTTGAGTATACCTTGTCGTATTCGCATGGATATTGTCCGGTACGTCTGTACGATTGTGTCCGACTGAATTATGAAAGAGCTGGATTGATTGACATTAAAGCGAAAGTAACAAAGCAGTCCATAGAGTGTACACCAGGCTGCAAAGTAACAGAAACAGCTGTGTTTACTACAAATCTATGGAGGTGATGTCAAATGGCGTTATCAAAAGATCTGATTTCGCAGTTTGTAAAAGCTACGAATGATAATAAAGATCAAGTCGAAGAGACAACCCTCTACGGCACTATTGTTGAGAACGGCGGAGTAAGGTACGTCCGATTAGACGGGTCTGAATTACTTACTCCATATACATCAATAGTTGCAGTTAATGTTGGCGAAAGAGTCCGAGTATCTGTTGGTAAACATACCGCAGTCGTTACCGGTAATGTATCCAGTCCAGCGGCTCGAAGCGGTGATGTTGACGATTTGAACACCAAAGTCACTGAATTTGAAAGTGTGGTGGCTGATAAGGCTACTGTTAAAGATTTGGAGGCACAAAAAGGCCGAATCGATGATCTGGTAGCCGATAATGTAACAATCAAAAAGCAGCTTACCGCAGATTCAGCAGATATCAAAGATCTGAAAGCAGATAATGTTGAGATAAAAGGAACTTTGCAAGCCAATTCAGCTGAGATAGATAACCTTAAATCCACAAAAATTGATGCTGAAGTTGTTGAGGCGAATTATGCTACGATAAAGAATCTCAGTGCCGCTACAGCAGATATTAGAGATTTAAAGACTAAGAATGCAGAAGTCACTGGCAGGTTGGAAGCCAATGAGGTGGATATTAAAAACCTGAAGTCAGACACTGCTGAAATCTCACGGTTGGTCGCTGGTAAGGTTGACGTTATCGATTTCAATGCAGAGAAAGGTCGAATCAATTCTCTTGAAGTCAAGCAGACCCAAACAGATGAGCTGGTCGCAAAGAAAGCAGACATTGATCTCGCTAATGTAAATAATGCATGGATTCAAAATGGAATTATTAAAGATGGTTCCATAGGATCAGCGGCTATCCATGATGGTGCAATTACCAATGTGAAAATTGCTGATGCCAGCATCGAAGCAGCAAAAATCAAGTCCATCAACGCAGACACTATTACTGCCGGTACGATTAAAACAGATCGGCTTATCATCACGGGTCCTGATGGAGAAGACTCTATTGTAAAAGCTATTAATCTCGCAAATGGTGTATCAGAAGCCGATGTTAACAGTCAAAAGATTCAGGCGGCATCCATAGATGTCATAGATCTTTCGGCATTCAAAGCAAAAATTGCCGGCTTTGATATGAATGGTAATGCTATTTATAGCGGAAAAGAATCTATAAAAGACCCTACGAGTGGTATTTACATATCGACAACAGGTATCGGAATGGGCGATGGAGCTCTTACCGGAAAGAACGAATCTCCTCTGCAAGCATATGCGGATGGAAGCTTCAAACTTATCGGTAAGAACTCTTTTTTTGATTTTAATACGGTTACTGGCGAACTGAATATTGAAGCGAGTAGTTTTAAAGTAGCCTCTAAGTCAGTTGCTACGAAAGATGATATCGACGATGTACGAGATGAAATCACTACATTCCTAAGCATTGAGTCGTCTAAGGGAACGGCATTTAAAAACAACAGCGTGTCGACTATATTATCGGTCATCATCTACCACGGAAAAGATAGAGTAGAAGATCCAGAACGTATGAGAGAGGTGTTTGGCTTTTCAGCATATCTTCAGTGGTATTGGCAGCGACTTGACGATGAAGTATACGGAGTGATATCATCGACTGATTCAAGACTCAGGAATGAAGGCTTTCAGTTTGTGCTGTCGCCAGATGACGTCGATGTGAAAACTGATTTCAGATGTGAATTGATTGCATAGGAGGGAGATATGGATAAAACATAGCAACTCATGGTATTCGCCATTGATGATAAGCTCAGGACAATAACCATGCCGAATAACGGGTCAGTATTCGGAGTATCTGGTGATATCGAAGTTAATCAGGTAGTTTGGTTCCCAAATCCAAGAGACACCGATGCCGAGGATGAAGACGGTATCTAATTAAAACAACACTGAATAGATATATTTAATGGACTCAATTCTTATTACAAGGGTTGGGTCTATTTTTTATGCGTAAATTTCAAAAGGAGGTTCACTTTGTTGTCAAAAAAAAAAAAAAAAATGCGTGGTGGTTAAGCTATGTTAGTCAACATTTTTGATGGAGTTTGGAACAATGGGTATTTAATGTCAGGCGGTAGGAATTTAATAGTCGGCTCGTCTAATGGCGACATCCGCCAATGGAAAGGATATGGCTGGTTAGGAAAGCTTTATCAATACTCCGAAGAAACACACGCATATAAAATTACCGCTGTGCATGGCTGGCATTGCTGCTATTATACTGATTTGATTGACTATATTGGTAAAAAAGTAACCGCGTCCATGCAAGCGAAATTGATATCTGCCGAGACCACCTCCACTAATACCAATAGTTCGTTTATGTTATCCAATAACTTTATCGTTGGGGGATATCATGACATTGAAGCAACGATCTATAAACCGCAGCAAGATACCTGGTTGACGATATCAAAAACTTTCGTACTTAATGAAACTGGGCAGTTCGGTATTGGCGTACAGTGTCAACCGGAAAATGCGGGTAGCCAAACTGCATGGTTAATAAAAGATCTGAAACTCGAACTCGGCACCGTCGCTACTGACTGGACTCCGGCTCCGGAAGATACGTTCTCCGAAGGAACCGCTCATCCCAACTCCATATTCACGAACTATATTCCGGTTAAGAAAAATACACAATATGTATATGGTTTATCCACTGAAAACCAACTTCCGGCTCATAAAATACGATATTTCAATTCTGACGGAACATATCTGAAAGAGGTTGAGTTGAGTAATGCTTCTCAAAATGGTTTAAAAACGATAACCTTTGATGACGATTATTCAATTCAGCTCACGTTTCCTGATGGATTAACCGATGAAAGCAAAAAGAATTTCAAATTCAAGGAGGAAAACAACATGGCAATTAAAGCTGGTAATCAGATTACCCTTGTCGATATTACAGATGCGTATTCAGTTATGCTCACAAGTGAAGCGTACACTTTCGTTGGTGGCACGGGAGGTGTAGGCGCCAATCAGTCATGCACCACCGAGGCAGTCGCTTTCTGTGGTAACAATCAGTGCTCTGTAGTGACCGTAGACGCCAAATCAATCGTATGCCCGACTGGCATCAGTGCAGCGGTATCCAATAGCGGTACATCAAAAGTAACAATCAAATTCACCACCACTGCGACTGTAAATGCTGCTTGTGAAGCTACTATTCCGGTATCTGTTGATGGTATCACAATTAATAAGAAATTCTCATTTGCAGTTGCTCGAACTGGTAACACTGGTGCAACAGGTAAGGGGATTAAAGGAACGCCTGTTACTGAGTATGTTGCATCCACTGGTAACACAACACCACCGACATCAGGTTGGTCCACATCAATTCCCTCTGTAGCTCAAGGACAGTATCTGTGGACAAGAGTCACTACCACATATACCGATAACTCAACTTCTGTAAGTTATAGTGTTGCTAAGCAGGGATCTACTGGTGCAACTGGTACAACCGGATCTCAGTGGTATGCTGGCACAGGCATCACAGGCACTTCTACTACAGCTACAGCATTTGCCGATTCAGGTGTTGCAAATGCCAGAGTTAATGATATGTACCTTAACACCTCCACCGGAAATACATACAAGTGTACAGTTGCAGGTAATGCCACAAATGCTAAGTGGGTTTATGCGGGTAATATCAAAGGTGTCCAGGGCGACAAAGGTAATACAGGTGCTACTGGTAATGGAATCTCCAAAGCTGACATTACATATGCATCATCCAGTTCAAACACATCAGCGCCTACATCTGGATGGCAGAGCACTCCGCCTTCCGTAAGCCCTGGCCAGTATCTGTGGACCAAAACAGTCTTTACATATACGAATGGCGGAACCGCTACTCAGTATAGTGTTGCTAAGCAGGGTAACACAGGTGCCGCAGGAGCCGATGCTATTACAGTATCAATCACTTCTTCCAACGGCACTGTATTTAAGAACAATTCCGGATCAACAGTCCTGACTGCTCATGTATATAAAGGAGCGGTTGAACAGACCGTGGCTGATAACGGCACTGTTTCCGGACTCGGTACTATCAAATGGTATAAAGTTGGTAGCGATACAGCAGTTGCCACTGCCAAGACGCTTACTGTATCAGCAAACGATGTAGATAATACTCAGGCGTACACTTGTCAGCTTGAGGGATAAGGAGGTGCCAGGCGATGGCAGTAAAAGCCAAAGCTGAGATAACTCTCTATAAAATTATATCTGTCGACAAAGTGGTGCGATATTATCTACTTCAGTCCTCTACATTAGCGGCTCCATCCAAACCAGCGGATGGGGCTGTTATTGGTAGTAACTGGAGTAAAACTGAACCGTCTTATACTTCTGGATCTACCGGTACATTATATTTTGTCGATCAGACGGTTCTGAGCAATGGAGCGTTAAAATATTCCGAGGTATCCAAGTCCAGCAGCTATGAAGCAGCTAAAGAGGCTTGGAATAAAGCAAATAATGCTCAGAAGACAGCGAATGATGCTATTGCCGACACTTATCAGGAATACTATCTCTCTACATCCCAGACAGCCTTATCCGGTGGTTCCTGGTCAACTACAGCTCCTACTTGGGCGAATGGTAAGTATATGTGGAGCCGTACAGTGAAAGTGGATGGTGCTGGCAACAAGACCTATACCCCAAGTCAAAATGGAGTTTGTATCGCTGGAGCCAAGGGGGACACCGGAGCTTCTGGTAAAGGTATTAAATCTACGGCGATCACATATCAGCTTAGCGCGTCTCAGACGAAAGCCCCAACCGGTACTTGGTTGAGTTCTCCGCCAAAAACTGACATAGCTACTCCTTATTTATGGACGAGAACTGTGATTACCTATACAGATAACACGACTTCTACGTCCTATGGCATAAGTAGTACGCTCGATAGTCTGATGGTAGGCGGTAGGAATCTGTTTAAACATTCTTCACTCGTGGGGGAGCAACTTGTTTGTGATGATATTAGCGGTTGTAATTCTGTTGGTACAATGAAATATGAGGATTCTGGATACCACCTAGTGACTCCGAATGCCGGTAATTCCAACAATGGTATTCTGTTTAAATTTAACGATATTTCCACTTTAGGATTGAAAAAAGGCGATACAATCACATTTAGCATTGACGTAAAAGGAACCTCTGATGCGCATAACCCTTTCTTGAAAATATGGTTGCCGAAAGAATCTATGAATGTCTGGTGGGAAGGCACGTCATCTAATATGGCAAAATTCGTACCAACTAAAGAATTTAAAAGGGCTTCCGTTACATTTACTATCCCCAGTTCTTATGAACTTCCGTATATTTTGTTCGGTATACATGGAAACATACAGTCCGACTTATACATTCGAAATGCCAAGCTCGAAAAAGGCACGGTCGCCACCGACTGGACTCCGGCTCCAGAAGACCTTAAAACCAGAATATCCGATGCTGAAACGGCCATCTCAAATAACGCAAAAGAAATCAAGCTTAAAGCTTCTCAGGATGAAGTAACTGCTATATCAGACAACTTGAAAGTTCTCACAAAAACTTCTACCGAATTTAAACAGACGGTAGAGGGCTGGCAGTTGAATTGGGATAAGTTGATAAGCACTGATAACGCCGAAGTAGCCAGCCATCAGGATTATATTACTTTCGATAAAGGTGATATTATTCTTGGAGAGTCATCGAATGATCTGAAATTGAAGATTACTAATGATTCGATTCAGTTTAAAGGCACCAGTGATACGGAAGTAACTCCGGATAAAGATGCCACTGCTTGGATTACCGGTAAAACATTTCATATTTCCGATGGGGAAATCCAAAATAGCTTGAAGTTTGGAGACATTCTTATGAAACCGACTTCAAGTGGAAATTTGGCCATTGACGATTATGCTGAGTTTGGTCCGACAGTAAGAATAGGAAATCCAAGCAGTCGATATACTCGAATAAACAGCAACGGGCTGATGGTCAATAATGAAAACACAGTTATAGCCCAAATTGGTTACGGAACAGCTGGAGATCCAAATGGCGGTAATTCAGTTTATGCGTTTTATACTTTTGGCGAAAGAAAAACTGGTACATTATCCGGGGGATACTCGCTTGTTGAAGGATTCAATAATACTGCAACTGGTTTTTGTGTCCATGCAGAGGGGTGGTCGAGCATCGCAAGTGGTACATCAGCTCATGCAGAAGGTAGTAGCACCGCAAGTGGAGATGATTCTCATGCAGAAGGTAGTAGCACCACCGCAAGTGGAGATGATTCTCATACTGAAGGTATGTGCACCACCGCAAGTGGTCAAAGTTCTCACGCCGAAGGTGAACATACAGAGGCAAGCGAAATTGGAGCTCATGCAGAGGGAAGTTATACGAAAGCTATGGGGGCTTACTCTCATGCTGAAGGTGGTAGCACCACCGCAAGTGGAGATTATTCTCATGCCGGAGGTGTAGGAACCATAGCGAAAAACGACTATCAAACTGTTATTGGACGTTATAATGCCAATAAGAATTCGGCTTTTATCATAGGTAATGGATCATCTGACACGGAACGTTCGAACGCTCTTACGGTTGATTGGGACGGAAATATCACAGGAAAAAGTCTTACATCCGCAAATGACCTTAAACTTGGGTTCGGGAGCTCAAATATTTTCAAACCATATTTCACAAAAGGCGATTCAATCACTCTGACAATCTATGCGGTGGGATATGTTACTACCGGAGGTAAAGAGGTGGCGATGTATGTACCGTTATCCAGACCAATTATAGCAGGAGGGTCTGTCAGTGTTGCAAGTGTCCATGGGTTAACTATCCGTCAAAATGGAAAGTATCTTTATAGTAGTTCGGCAAGTAATTCTGTAAATCCGTCTTCGTTTAGAGCTGCTATAGTCGGAAGCGGATGCGGAGTCAATATCGTAGCTACATTTGGAAACACAGTCAATGCTACGGTTAATGACGCGTGTTCCATTACCGCAAGTATAAAAATCACATTCTCATAGGAGGACGTTTATGGCATTAAAAAAGAAAATAACACAGGACGATGGCGTTGTTACGGAATACCATCGAATTTTATACGTATTCAACGTTGTGAATAGCCATAGTTCCATATCGGTGGCGTCTCTTGTGTCTGATGTAATCAGGGGCAGAGAAAAGAGTGGTGACATCAGTGAACCGTACCAGAAAGTCGTTACATATGAAACTACTGATAAATGGGATATGACGGTAGAAGCAGCGTATGAATATCTCAAGACTCTCCCCGAATTCAAGGGAGCAGAAGACATTTAAGGAGGATTTCAACAATGGATTTTACAACATTAACTGAACATTTCGTACTGGTAGTCATGGTCGCTTGTCTGGTGGTAGGATATATCATCAAACACGCGACTTTTTTAAATAAGATTCCGAACACTGATATTCCGTGTATTCTGGCAGTAATCGGCGCCGTACTGAACGGGTTCGTAAGTGGATTCTCTATTGAATCAATCGTCTACGGAGCTGTTATGGGACTGGCTTCCACTGGACTGCATCAGGCATTTACACAGTTTATTGAAGGAAAGAATAATTCCGAGGAGGATAATGTAGATGGGGTTCACAATCACGAGTGATCAGATTATTTGGTTTTGCACGATTGTAGGCGGTATTTGGGGTATCTGGAAGATTATTAAAGAACTCCGAAAGCCGAATGAAGATCTTAGGCTTACTGTCAAGAAACATTCAGAGCTTCTTGATAATGACAATCGACGTTTAAAAAATTCTGAGGAAACCAACCGGAAGATTCTCCAGTGTTTGCTGGTCATCATCAATCATGAAATTACCGGAAACGGCATCGATACGATGAAAGAAACCAGGGATGAGCTACAGGAATATTTGATCAATAGGTAAGAGGCGTTAGTAGGAGTAACATTTAGGCTGTGTTAAGTCATTCGTATGTTACTCCTACATTTGCCATTAGAAACCCTTGATTTTACTGGATTCATCACATCCGCAGTCATTACAACCGCAATTTGTAGCCGCTAAGTCACTCATCGATAAGTCCTCCAGAATTTTGTTTACACTTCATCATATGGGTAGGAGATGTCCCTGGTTACAAAAAAGTTGACAGTATTTATTCGTTACGATATAATAAACACAATGTAACACTTTTGTAATTTTTGAAACAGAACTGATATTTTGTTATCGGGCATAAAGAAATGGGGAAAATTATGAAAAATCTCAGAGCAAGACAGTGGATGAAGGGACTGATGCTGGTATGTTTACTTCTGGCCGGCTGCGCTTTTTTTTCACATTCTGCAACTGAAGTACAGGCAGCAACTGCCGGTTTTAAGACAGTTGGAGGAAAGACATACTACATAAAAAGCGACGGTAGCAAACAAAAAGGCTGGCTGACACTTGGAAAATATAAATACTATTTTAATAAAACTACAGGTGTTCAGGTTAAGGGCTGGCTAAACGTAAATGGCCAAAAGACTTATTATTTTACCAGTCAGAAGGGAGTTATGGTAACTGGCTGGCTGACAGATTCCAGGAAGCGGAAACGATATTTTGATCCAAAAACAGGTAAACTGACCAGAGGCTGGATGAAAAACAGTAAAGGTGAGAAATACTATTTTACAAGTGGCGAAGGTATCATGGCTACTGGCTGGTTAAAAAACAGCAAAGGCCAGAAACGGTATTTTCACAGCACTTCCGGTGTAATGGCTACCGGCTGGCTGAAAAATACATCCAAAAATATCAGCTATTATTTTGATCCTGAAACCGGATATATGACTACCGGATGGAGGCGCATCAGCGGAAAGAAATACTATTTTTCTACCAGTAACGGTTCTATGGCTACCGGACTTAAAACTATTGATGGAAAGAAATATTATTTTAAAACAGATGGTTCTATGGCTGTCAGTACAACAGTAACCGTCAGTGGAGTTACTTATACAATTTCTTCGACAGGTGTAGCTACTGTTAAGACAAGCCATTCAAATCAGAATCTGAGTAATGGAAACGTAAAAGTTTATGACACTCAGAATTCCAGATATTACACAATGGTGAAAGAATACAAGACTCATCCGGGAATTGCTAACGGTAAGACAACAGACGAAGCACTTCTGGCTGCATTATGTGAATCCGAAGCAGGAGACCAGGGAAAGATTGGAATGGAAGCGGTAGCACTTTGTGTTCTTAACCGTACAATTAAAAAAGATAAAGAGTTTCCTTCCACAGTTCGCGGTGTAATTTACGAAAGCATGGTAAATGGTACTTATCCGCAATATTCTGTAGTTCGTGACGGAGCTCTTCTGAAACGTCTTAAAGGCAATTTTGAGAACCGCACTCTTGCATATCAGGCAGCAAAAAAAGCAATGACGATTTTCAATAATTATGTCAAGAACGGGAAATCAAGAACTCTGACCGGATTTAAACAGAAAGATTTTAATTATATGTATTTTATGATGAACAGTTCTTTCAAAAAACAACCGTTAACTTTCAGCAAGGTTAAATACGAAGTTTATAAAGATCATACATTTTTTGTAGACTGGGTATAATGATACATTATCCCTGTCAGCAGCAGTACAGCTGCTGACAGGGGCTTTTTTTATCATAGACACAGGGAGGGAAAAATATGCATCCATATTTACAGGTGATCCTGTGGGCAGCAGGAATCGTTGTACTGTTTATTATCCTGATGGCATGGAACAACCATAAGTGGAAAAAAGCACAAAAGAACAGAATAAAGAGAATTTTTGGAAAAATCCCGGAAAGAGAATACTCTCCGGATGATCTGGAGCGTATCTCCCACTATTTTCGCAGAAAAGAAAACGGGAAATTTTATATTGATGATATTACCTGGAACGACCTGGATATGGATCGGATTTTTATACAGATCAATCAGACGGTTTCATCACCTGGAGAAGACGTGCTCTATAATATGCTTCGAAGACCTGTTTTCAACAAAGAAAAACTGGAAGAACGTGAGAAACTGATCCATTTTTTTGATACCCATGAAAAGGAACGGACAGATCTTCAGCTGATCCTGGCTTCCATCGGGAAGACAAGGCTTGGTTCTCTGGCGGATACAGTTCTTGCCCTCAATGATGCACCGGTGATCAATATGAAAATCCATATTCTGATGCTGGCAGCACTCCTTTTGAGTATTTTTGTGCTGCTTCCATTGTATCCGATGGTGGGCTTTCTGGTGTTTATGTGTCTGATGATCGCCAATATCTCAATTTATTATGCCAGTGCAGGGCAGAAAGTTATTGAAACCTATATGGACTGCTTTAACCATCTTCTGAAAATGCTGGAAGCGGCAGACCAGATGCAGATCGTGAAATATCCGGAAGCCAGAAAACAGATGGAAGTGATTGCGGAAGGAAAAAAGGAATTCCGACGTTTCCGAAAAAAAGCCATTCTGATTACCGGAAAAAATGCAGATTCCGGGGACCCTTTCCAATTACTGATGAGTTATGTGCGGATGGTATTTCATGTGGATATTCTGGCATACAATTCCGTATTAAAGGAAATAAAAGATAAGGCCGATACGATCATGCTGCTGATTGATAATATCGGAGAACTGGATGCTTTGATTTCCGTAGCTTCTTTTCGCCGGACACTGACACTCTGGTGTATACCGGAATTTGTCCCGTGGACAGAAGAATCGGATACGGCGGTGCAGCTTAAAACAGAAGATCTCTACCATCCGCTGATCAGAAATCCGGTGGCAAACAGTATCATTGCAACGGGAGGCACTCTGGTTACCGGTTCCAACGCTTCCGGCAAATCCACATTTCTGAAAAATGTGGCGATCAACAGCATTCTTGCGCAGACTATCCACACCTGCACAGCAACCTCCTGTCGGGCACCATTTCTGAAGGTAATGACTTCCATGGCTCTGAGGGACGATATCAGCAGCGGTGAAAGTTATTTCATCGTAGAGATTCGTTCCCTGAAACGGATCCTGGATGAAAGCCGGAAAAAAGAACCGCTGCTCTGTGTGATCGATGAAGTTCTCCGGGGAACCAACACCATTGAGAGGATTGCGGCTTCCTCACAGATCTTAAATGCACTTCGGGGAAACTGGCTGCTTTCTTTTGCGGCAACCCATGATATTGAGATTTCCTATATTCTGGATGAAATTTATACAAATTATCATTTCGAAGAGGAAGTCAGGGAACAGGAAGTGGTGTTTAATTATCTCCTCCAACCGGGAAGGGCAACAACACGAAATGCCATCCGTCTTCTGGATATGCTGGGATATGATCCAAAGCTTGTGAAAAATGCGGGAAATGCAGCGGCAGACTTTGAACGTACCGGTGTATGGACAAAAATTTCTTGCACTGGAGAAAAAGGACAGGTATAATCAGGAACAGCATAACTGTAAATTAAACCAAATCAAGTAAGTCCCCTGCGGGGTTGCGAAAAGCAATAAGCAGTGGGTGGGGACTTGCTTGTATCAGGAGGAGTGCAAGCTCCTCCTGATAAACTGCGGAGCAGTTATTTGGTGTAGAGCTGCGTAGCGAAGCGGATTGCGAATATCCGCTTGACTATTAAATAAAAAATTCATTATTTCAAAATCCAAGGAGAATCAAACATGCAGGTAAAAATCTATACCGACGGCGCAGCACGCGGAAATCCGGACGGCCCAGGCGGCTACGGAGCAGTTCTTCAGTATATTGATACCAAAGGCCAGTTACATGAGCGTGAATTGTCCAGAGGCTACAAGAAAACTACAAACAACCGGATGGAGCTGATGGCAGCTATCGTAGCTCTGGAGGCACTGAACCGTCCCTGCCAGGTGGAGCTGTATTCCGATTCCAAATATCTGGTAGATGCCTTCAATCAGCACTGGATCGATTCCTGGCTGAAAAAGAACTGGAAACGTGGCAAAAACGAAAATGTGAAGAATGTAGATCTCTGGAAACGCCTTTTAAAGGCTAAGGAACAGCACCAGGTAAGCTTCCACTGGGTTAAGGGACATGCGGATAATCCGTTAAATGAGCGCTGTGACCAGCTTGCCACATCCGCTGCAGACGGCGATGAACTTTATGTAGATGAGGGGTTAAACGGATAATTCTGTCACTTTAAGTTGTCAAAGCGATACCAAAATTTCTTGACAAACAAAAAAGCAGTTTGTATACTTCATATAGTATAGTAAAAGGCATGGAAGGGAAGAAGTAACTTAAGGAAAGCCTACAGAGAGCAGCCGGCAGGTGAGAGGCGCAGGGTGGAACTTCTGTGAATACATCCCGGAGCTGCGTACCGAATCTGGCTTTACAGATAGGCTGCGACGGAATAGCACCCGTTATTGTGCTGAAGTGATTTTATATCGTATTATATTGGATATAACAGGATATAGATTCACTTTATGAGGCAGGAAATGCGAGTTTTCTGTAAATTTAGGTGGTAACGCGGGACCCGGTTCTCGTCCTAAACGGACAGGAACCGGGCATTTTTTATATGACTATACAGGAGGAAAGAACAATGACAGTTTGGGAAGAACTGAAAGCACGTGGCCTGATCGCGCAGGTTACAGATGAAGACGAGATCAAAGAGATGGTAAACAATGGTAAAGCTACATTTTATATCGGCTTTGACCCGACAGCAGACAGCCTTCATGTAGGACACTTCATGGCTCTTTGCCTGATGAAGAGACTGCAGATGGCAGGCAACCGCCCGATTGCCCTTCTTGGCGGTGGTACTGGTATGATCGGTGACCCGTCCGGAAGAACGGATATGCGTCAGATGCTGACCAAGGAAACCATCCAGCATAATATTGACTGTTTTAAACAGCAGATGAGCCGTTTTATCGATTTTTCTGATGGAAAAGCACTTATGGTAAACAATGCGGACTGGCTTATGAACCTTAACTATGTAGAGCTTCTCCGTGAGGTAGGCGCTCACTTTTCCGTAAACCGTATGCTGACAGCAGAGTGCTACAAACAGCGTATGGAGCGAGGCTTAAGCTTCCTGGAATTCAACTACATGATCATGCAGAGCTATGATTTCTACATGCTGTATCAGAAATACGGCTGCAATATGCAGTTCGGTGGTGATGATCAGTGGAGCAATATGCTTGGCGGTACTGAGCTGATCCGCCGTAAACTTGGTAAGGATGCTTATGCCATGACCATCACACTGCTTCTCAACTCAGAGGGCAAGAAGATGGGAAAAACCCAGTCCGGAGCTGTATGGCTTGATCCGAATAAGACATCCCCGTTTGATTTCTACCAGTACTGGAGAAATGTAGACGATGCAGACGTTATCAAATGTATGCGTCTTCTTACCTTCCTTCCTCTTGAAGAGATTGATGAGATGGCTAAATGGGAAGGCAATGAGCTGAACAAAGCAAAAGAGATTCTTGCATATCAGCTGACTGAGCTTGTACATGGTGAGGAAGAAGCCAAAAAAGCACAGGAGGGTGCCCGCGCACTGTTCTCAGGTGCAGATACTTCTCATATGCCTACAACAGAGCTTTCAGCGGAAGATTTTGACGAGGAAGGAAAAATCGATCTGATCACACTTCTTGTAAAAGCAGAGCTGGTACCAAGCCGTTCCGAAGGCCGCCGTGCGATCCAGCAGGGTGGTGTATCCATCGATGGTGAGAAACTCACCGACATTTACCACACGGTTGAGAAGGATGCTTTTGCAGGAGACGGGATCGTCCTGAAACGAGGCAAGAAAAAATTCAAAAAGATCTGTGTAAAATAATTTCCCATATCTGTGACATTTCCGGGATAAAGCTACAACATTCCGGAAATGCTGACAGATGGGGTTGACACAAGGAGGATAACAACATGAAAAAGTACGGAGTGAACGAACTTCGTAAGATGTTCCTTGACTTTATGGAGAGCAAGGGTCATCTTGTAATGAAAAGCTTTTCCCTGGTTCCTCAGGGAGACAAGAGTCTTCTGCTGATCAATGCAGGTATGGCTCCGCTGAAACCATATTTTACAGGTGCTGAGAAGCCGCCAAGAACAAGAGTAACAACCTGCCAGAAATGTATCCGTACCGGTGATATCGAAAATGTAGGTAAAACCGCACGTCACGGTACATTCTTTGAGATGCTTGGAAACTTCTCTTTTGGTGATTACTTCAAGAGAGAAGCGATCCACTGGTCCTGGGAGTTTCTTACTGAGGTTGTAGGGCTTGATGCAGACCGCCTCTACCCATCCATTTACCTGGATGATGATGAAGCCTTCGATATCTGGAACAAAGAGGTAGGGATTCCGTCTGAACGTATTTTCCGTTTCGGAAAAGAAGATAACTTCTGGGAACATGGTGCAGGTCCGTGCGGTCCATGTTCTGAGATCTATTATGACCGAGGAGAGAAATACGGCTGCGGCAAACCTGGCTGTACGGTAGGCTGTGACTGCGACCGTTACATGGAAGTATGGAACAACGTTTTCACACAGTTCGAAAACGATGGAAACGGAAACTATACAACACTGAAACAGAAGAACATCGATACCGGTATGGGACTTGAACGTCTTGCTGTAGTTGTTCAGGATGTAGATTCTATTTTTGATGTAGATACTATCTGTGCACTTCGTAATCTTGTATGCGAGATCGCACATAAAGAATATGAGAAGAACTATGCAGACGATGTTTCCATCCGTCTGATCACAGACCATATCCGTTCCGCGACATTTATGATCTCCGATGGAATCATGCCGACAAATGAGGGACGTGGATACGTTCTCCGTCGCCTGATCCGCCGCGCTGCACGTCACGGACGTCTTCTTGGCATCGAGGGAACATTCCTTGCAAAATTAAGCGCACAGGTGATCGAGAGCTCCAAAGCCGGTTATCCGGAACTTGAGGAGAAGAAAGAGTTTATCTTCCGTGTTCTTACAAACGAGGAGAATCAGTTTAACAAGACCATCGATCAGGGTCTCCGCATCCTTTCCGACATGGAAGAGGATATGAAGAAAGCCGGCGAGAAAACTCTTTCCGGTGACAATGCATTCAAACTTTATGATACTTACGGATTCCCTCTTGACCTCACAAAGGAGATCCTTGAGGAAAAAGGCTACGGCATTGACGAGGAAGGATTCCAGAAAGCCATGGAAGAGCAGAGAGTCAAAGCCCGTACAGCCCGTGAAGTAACCAACTATATGGGTGCGGACGCAACTGTATATGATGATATTGATGTCAATGTAACAACTGAATTCGTTGGCTATGATCATCTGACATTTGACTCAAAAGTAACTGTCCTTACTACAGAGACAGAGATCGTGGATTCTCTTACAGAGGGACAGAAGGGTACCGTATTTGTAGAGCAGACTCCTTTCTATGCAACCATGGGTGGACAGGAAGGCGATATCGGTGTGATCGAGACAGCAAATGGCAAGTTTGTTGTTGAGGACACCATCAAGCTCCGTGGCGGCAAATTCGGCCATGTAGGACATATGGAGTCCGGCATGATCTCCACAGGTGAGACCGTATCCCTGAAAGTAAACGAAGATGCAAGAAAAGATACCGAGAAGAACCACAGTGCGACACATCTTCTTCAGAAAGCGCTGAAAACAGTTCTTGGTTCCCACGTAGAGCAGAAAGGTTCTCTGGTAACACCGGACAGACTTCGTTTTGACTTTGCTCATTTCCAGGCTATGACAGCTGAGGAGATCCAGGCAACAGAAGATCTTGTAAACAAAGAGATTCAGGCAGGCCTTGAAGTACACACAGACATCATGGATGTAGAAGAGGCTAAGAAATCCGGAGCAATGGCACTCTTCGGTGAGAAATACGACCAGAAGGTACGTGTGGTATCTATGGGAGACTTCTCCAAAGAGCTCTGTGGTGGTACTCATGTAAAGAATACAAGCTCCATCATGCTCTTTAAGATCGTTTCCGAATCCGGTATCGCAGCTGGTGTACGCCGTATTGAGGCACTTACCGGCAAAGCAGTTATCGAATACTACAGAAAGCAGGAAGAGCTTCTCCATGAGGCTGCAAAAGCATTAAAGGCCAATACAACAGAGGTTGTAGAAAAGATCGGCCATCTTCAGGCTGAGGTAAAAGCTCTTCAGAGCGAAAATGAATCTCTCAAGAGCAAAGCTGCCCAGAGTGCACTTGGCGATGTCATGGATAAAGTTGTTGAAGTAAACGGCGTAAAACTTCTTGCAGCCAAAGTTGAGGGCGTTGACATGAATGGCCTGAGAGACCTTGGTGACAAACTGAAAGAGCAGCTTGGCGAAGGAGTTGTCCTTCTTGCAGCAGTAAACGGCGGCAAGGTAAATCTCCTTGCAATGGCGACTGACGCAGCTCAGAAAGCAGGCGCCCATGCAGGAAATCTGATCAAGGCTGTAGCAGCCATCGTTGGCGGTGGCGGCGGCGGACGTCCGAACATGGCACAGGCCGGCGGAAAGAATCCGGAGAAGGCACAGGAAGCTATGGACGCAGCAGCAGGAATCCTTGAAAAACAGCTCACAAAATAACAAAATTGTGCGTGATCTACAATTTTGACATTTTTTTCATAAAAATCGAAAAAGATGTTGACGAAACCACATGTTATGCTATATAATAACACTCGTGCAAGAAAAATACCCAGACAGTTGTATTTTAGCACAATCTACAACTGGAGGGAGGTTAGGTGTGAGTCTATGTCAAACGTTATCGTAAAAGAGAACGAGACTTTAGATAGCGCTCTTCGCAGATTCAAGAGAAGCTGTGCTAAAGCGGGAATCCAGCAGGAAATCCGTAAGAGAGAGCATTACGAGAAGCCAAGCGTTCGTCGTAAGAAAAAATCTGAAGCCGCAAGAAAACGTAAATATAATTAATTGTGCGCAAAAATCCCTGGCTGTATGGTCAGGGATTTTTAATTAAATAGAAACAGGAACGTTTGACGAAGGAAAGAAATATGAATTTGTTTATTAAACTGATTATCAAACCATTGCGATCGCTCCTTAAATTATTATTTAATCGAATTTTTTATGTAGCTCTGGCTCTTGTTGTGCAGCTGGCATGGCTGCTGATCGCCCTTTTCCGGCTTATGGAATACTCCAGATGGGTGACGATCGGAATGCAGGCCATAGGTTTTCTGGTTGTTCTGTGGATCGTAAATAAAAAGATCAATCCATCTTATAAGCTCGCCTGGACGATGCTGATCCTTATTTTTCCGGTATTTGGTGTTTCCCTGTACCTTCTTTTCGGTAAGTCACGGATCGGCGCTGTAATGGAGCAGCATTATCAGAATCTTATTGATGAAACTGCTGAATACCTGGAAGGCTCAGAGCTCACAAGAAAACGTTTAAACGAAGACGACCGTTCCATGAGGATCCAGTCGGATTACATCTGGCAGTATTCAAGATATCCGGTTCACGAGAATACCACAGCAGAGTATTTTCAGGTAGGAGATGATATGTTTCCGGTTCTGGTGCATGAACTGGAGCAGGCAAAGCATTTTATTTTTATCGAATATTTCATCATAAATGACGGGGTAATGTGGCAGACGATCCTTAATATCCTTGAAAAAAAGGCTAAAGAAGGAGTGGATGTCCGACTGATCTATGATGGCTTCGGCTGCCTTACCACATTGCCATACAAGTATGATAAGGAGATGCGCCGGCGAGGAATCAAATGCGAAGTATTCAACCGGTTCCGTCCGATTCTTAATATAATCCAGAATAACCGTGACCACCGTAAGATCTGTGTGATCGATGGCTGGACCGGTTTTACCGGCGGCATCAACCTGGCTGACGAATATATCAATCAGCGAAAACGGTTTGGCCACTGGAAGGATACAGCCGTTATGCTGAAAGGAGAAGGCGTCTGGAATATGACAGCTATGTTCCTGTATATGTGGGGAATCGTTACCAGAACAGATACTTCTCTTGATTTCGGAAATTATGTTCCGCACAGGTGGCACCCCAACGAATTTCCGGGAAACGGTTATGTCCAGCCATTCTGCGATTCCCCCCTGGACGATGAGATCGTAGGAGAGAACGTTTATCTTAATATTATCAATCGCGCCAAAAACTATGTTTATATCTGCACACCATATCTGATCATAGATAATGAGATGATGACCGCCCTGTGCCTCGCTGCAAAAAGCGGTGTGGATGTCCGGCTCATGACACCAGGTATCCCGGACAAAAAAATGGTATTCCTGCTGACACAGTCTTATTATAAGCAGCTTCTGGAAGCAGGTGTAAAGATCTACGAATACCAGCCGGGATTTTTACATGCAAAATCTTTTGTCTGTGATGACAAAGTAGGCGTCGTAGGAACCATAAATCTGGATTACCGAAGCCTTTATCTGCATTTTGAAGATGGTGTCTGGATGTATAAGAATGATGTGATCCTGGACATCCGGGATGATTTTACAGAAACCCTGGAGTACTGTGATCCCATTGATCTGGCATTCTGCCAGAAGAGAAATATTGTGGTACGTGCCATTCAGAATGTATTGAGAGTTTTTGCACCGCTATTATAAAAACTCTTTGACAGACAACTGTAAATTCTGTATGATATATCAGACGGGAGTTCAATGCTCCCGTCTGATATTGTCTAAAGAAAAATAATTTATAGATACATATGAAATTTTTAGTTATTGGAGGAATTGATTTGAGCCAGAACAAAGAAACAGAGATCCAGCTTCAGTACATTGAAAAATGTAAAGAGCTTCTTGCCAAAAGCAGTACGAAACGTCCCACCTTCCACATCCAGAATGAAGGATGCCAGATGAACTCCATCCAGACAGAGTCTATTGCGGCCATCATGGAAAAAATGGGATATGAAATAGTAGATACCGAGGATGCTGATGCAGTTGTATTTAACACCTGCACAGTCCGGGAAAATGCCAATCAGAAGATTTACGGACACCTGGGACATTTAAAGAGCATCAAGCGCAACCACCCGGATATGAAAATCGTACTGTTTGGATGTATGATGCAGGAACATCACGTAGTGGAAAAGATCCGTAAGGATTATAAATATGTAAATCTTGTATTCGGAACTCATAATATCCATAAATTCCCGGAACTTTTTTACCGGGCACTGCAGACTGATGACCAGATCATTGATATCTGGAAAGAATCTGATGAGATCGTGGAAGGTATGCCAACCTCCCGCAAATATTCCTTCAAGACAGGTGTCAGTGTAATGTTTGGGTGCAATAACTTCTGCAGCTACTGTATTGTTCCCTATGTTCGTGGCCGCGAAAAGAGCCGTGAGCCCCAGGCCATCATCCGTGAGATCGAAGAGCTGGTAGCAGATGGCGTTACCGAGATTATGCTCCTTGGCCAGAATGTAAATTCCTATGGAAAAACGTTGGAAACACCGGTGACATTCTCACAGCTTTTGAAAGAAGTAGAGAAGATCGAGGGACTGAGACGTATCCGTTTCATGACCTCCCATCCCAAAGATCTTTCGGATGAACTGATCCAGACCATGGCAGAGAGCAAAAAAATCTGCCATCATCTTCATCTTCCGCTGCAGTCCGGAAGCAGCAGAGTCTTAAAAGAAATGAACCGCCGCTATGACAAGGAGAAATATCTTCAGCTTGTAGATAAAATCCGTGAGGCAATTCCGGATATCTCTCTGACAACTGACATTATGGTTGGTTTCCCTGGAGAGACAGAAGAAGATTTCCAGGAAACACTGGATGTGGTAAGAAAAGCCAATTATGATACCGCCTTTACATTTATTTATTCCAAGAGAAGCGGAACTCCGGCTGCCGGTATGGAAAATCAGGTACCGGAAGATGTGGTAAAAGACCGGTTCAGCCGTCTTCTTTCCCTGGTGCAGGAAAAAGGCCGTGAGAATTCTTCCCGTTTCCAGGGAAGCGTACAGGAAGTCCTGGTAGAAGATGAAAACCGTGAGAAAGGTACTCTTACAGGCCGTACCCAGCATAATCTTTTGGTACATTTTCCGGGAGATAAGGAACTTATCGGTAAATACGTAAACGTAAGCCTGGATACCTGTAAAGGATTTTATTATTTTGGTCATATAGTAGAAGAGTAAATTTTGGTTAATATAAGTTTATACTGCCCGTTCATCCGATCATCGGTAATGAGCGGGCTTTTTTATTGTACGATTTATGTCGGCGGTAAAAAATTTCAGTTTCCTATTGACAAATACCCCTTGAGGGTATATATTGTTCCATGTAAAGCAGATACCCCATGAGGGTATTTTGAGAAAGGAGAGACAGCCCATGTCTGAAAAGAAAGCCTGTCCCTGCTGCAGTGAAAAACACACTGCCCGTTCAGAAGAGGAGAAAAAAAAGCTGATCAATCGCCTGAAGCGTATTGAAGGCCAGATCCGGGGAATTATAGGAATGATGGAAAACGATGCCTATTGTAATGACATTCTGATCCAGTCTGCAGCAGTCAATGCAGCAGTTAATTCATTTAATAAAGAACTGCTTGCCACCCACATTCGAACCTGTGTTGCAAGAGATATCCGCGAAGGCAAAGATGAGACCATTGATGAGCTTGTGGCAACCCTCCAGAAGTTGATGAAATAAAGGGACATAATTTATTTTAGGAGGTACTGAAAGGAAATGGAACAATATAATGTTACCGGTATGAGCTGCGCTGCCTGCTCGGCCCGTGTGGAAAAAGCTGTATCTAAGGTTCCGGGAGTGAACAGCTGCTCGGTCAGCCTTCTGACCAATTCTATGGGAGTGGAAGGAACCGCTTCATCCAGCGAAATCATTGCTGCTGTGGAAGCGGCCGGATATGGCGCATCTTTAAAAGGCGCTGCCGGAGAAAAAATCTCCATGTCTGCAGCGGAAGAAGCGCTGGAAGATCATGAGACCCCGGTTTTGAAAAGGCGCCTCATCGCATCCGTAGGATTTTTGCTGGTGCTGATGTACTTTTCCATGGGACATATGATGTGGGGATGGCCGCTGCCGAAATGGTTTGACGGCAACCACGTTGCCATGGGACTGGTACAGCTGCTTCTTGCAGGAATCATCATGGTGATCAACCAGAAATTCTTTATCAGCGGATTTAAGAGTCTGTGGCACCGTTCTCCGAATATGGATACTCTGGTAGCACTTGGTTCCATGGCATCTTTTCTGTGGAGTGTCTATGCACTGTTCGCCATGACAAGAGCGCAGGTAGACGGAGATTCTGCCGCAGTTATGAATTACATGATGGATTTCTATTTTGAATCCGCGGCCATGATCCTGACACTGATCACTGTAGGAAAAATGCTGGAGGCCCGTTCCAAGGGAAAAACAACCGATGCACTGAAAAGCCTCATGAAGCTGGCTCCGAAAACTGCAGTTGTAGTACGAAACGGACAGGAACTTACCGTTCCTATTGAACAGGTTCAAAAGGGAGAAACTTTTGTTGTCCGCCCGGGAGAGAATATTCCGGTAGACGGAGTAATCCTGGAAGGAACTACTGCAGTTAACGAATCCGCGCTGACCGGTGAAAGTATTCCGGTTGACAAAGAAGCCGGAGATATGGTTTCTGCGGCAACTGTGAACCAGTCCGGATTTATCAAATGTGAAGCAACCAGAGTCGGAGAGGATACCACCCTTTCCCAGATCATCAAAATGGTCAGTGACGCGGCAGCCACAAAGGCACCGATCGCAAAGATCGCAGACCGTGTTTCCGGAGTGTTTGTACCGGCAGTGATCACCATTGCAGTGATCACAACGATCATCTGGCTTCTTACAGGCCATCCTTTTGGTTATGCACTGGCAAGAGGAATTTCCGTGCTGGTTATCAGCTGTCCCTGTGCACTTGGCCTTGCAACACCGGTTGCCATTATGGTCGGTAACGGTATGGGCGCCAAGAACGGAATTCTTTTCAAAACAGCAGTTTCTCTTGAGGAAGCAGGAAAAGTCCAGATCGTCGCACTGGATAAAACCGGAACCATTACAAGCGGTCAGCCGGAAGTAACTGATATTCTTCCGGCAGAGGGAATTACAGAGACAGAACTTCTCACACTTGCCTGCGCTCTGGAGAAAAAAAGTGAACATCCTCTGGCAAAAGCAGTTCTCAAAAAAGCAGAGGAAGAGAAAATTACTGCAGGTGAAGTAACCGGATTTCAGGCGCTTCCAGGAAACGGACTTTCTGCTGTACTTGGAAGTGATAATCTGACAGGTGGAAGCATGAAATTTATCAGCAGCAAGACGAAGGTTTCCCCAGATCTTAATAAAAGAGCAGAGCAGCTTGCGGAGCAGGGAAAAACCCCTCTTCTTTTCACCAGAAACGGAAAACTTCTGGGAATTATCGCAGTTGCGGATGTGATCAAGGAAGACAGTCCCCGTGCAGTAAAAGAGCTCCAGAACATGGGAATCCGCGTGGTTATGCTTACCGGTGACAATGAGCGTACCGCAAAAGCCATCGGGGCCCAGGCAGGAGTTGACGATGTGATCGCGGGAGTACTTCCAGACGGAAAAGAGAGTGTGATCCGTGCCCTGAAAGAGCAGGGGAAAGTTGCCATGGTCGGTGACGGTATCAACGATGCGCCGGCACTTACAAGAGCAGATATCGGAATTGCCATCGGTGCAGGAACAGACATTGCCATTGATGCGGCAGATGTTGTTCTGATGAAGAGCCAGTTAAGTGATGTTCCGGCTGCAGTACGTCTGAGCCGTGCCACACTTCGGAATATCCACGAGAATCTTTTCTGGGCATTTTTCTATAATGTGATTGGGATTCCGCTGGCAGCAGGTGTCTGGATCCCGATCTTCGGGTGGACACTGAATCCGATGTTCGGAGCCGCAGCCATGAGTCTTTCCAGTTTCTGTGTTGTAACAAATGCGCTACGACTGAATCTGTTTAAGATCCATAACACAGCCAGAGACAAAGCGATTAAAAATCCGGTAACATTAAACATCACTCATGATGAAAATAAAAAAGAAGAAAAGGAGAACAAAACAATGGTAAAAGTAACAGTAAAGGTAGAAGGAATGATGTGCGGACACTGTGAGGCACACGTAAACAAAGCAATCCAGGCGGCTTTCGGTGCAGAGGACGTGGTATCTTCCCACGAGAACGGAACGACTGTATTTACAGTACCTGAGAAAGTTGACGAGGCAAAAGTCGAAGAGGTGATCAAAGAGGCTGGTTACGAGTTCAAAGGAATCACTCAGGAATAATAAAAAACGTATATTTGTCAAAGAATCAAGGCATTTAAACAATCTGAAAAGAAACAGTTCTGCATAAAAACAGAGCTGTTTCTTTTTTCTGTGTAATTGTATAGAAACCGGTATTCCGAAATATAATAAACAGAGAAAACGAATGTTGTCCTCAGATTTTCCCAGAGCAGAAAGGAGAATATTTTTGAAAAAAGATACCAGAAAACTGATCACCTGTATTGCAGTGCCCCTGGCAACAGGAGCTGTTTCCGGATTTTTTACCAGAAATGGAATGAAGGTATTTGCAAAATTAAATAAGCCGCCCTTATCACCACCTGGATGGCTGTTCCCTGTTGTATGGACGATCCTTTTTATCATGATGGGAATTGCTTCTTTCCTGATCGCATCCAGACCAAAAAGCAGAGACAGGGACAGGGTTCTTGCCTTGTACGGGATTCAGCTTGCCGTGAATTTCCTGTGGCCGTTTTTCTTCTTTGGAGCGGGATGGTATGGTTTTGCGTTTCTCTGGCTTATTTTTTTGTGGGGACTTGTGTACGGCTGCATCCGTACATTCGGGAAATTTTCCCGGAACGCTGCGTACCTGATGATCCCATATCTGGCATGGCTGACTTTTGCCGGTTACCTGAATCTGTTTATCGCACTCTGGAACTGACGGAACTTCTGTCACATACAGAAAATGTTTTCTGCTTTTATAAATCCGGCTAATATCATTATAATTTATTCTGAAAAAGCAGGAATATCCGCTGAATTGATTGTTATTTTCCGTTCTCTTATGCTATACTGGTAGCGATTATGGATGTACGAACGATGATAGGAATCGTTAACACTATGGAAGCAGAGAGGAGCACATTATGAGCGGATTTTTTGGAGTAGCATCGAAAAGCGACTGCGTACTGGAACTTTTTTACGGAGTGGATTATCATTCTCATCTGGGAACACGCCGCGGCGGTATGGCTGTTTACGGAGAACATGGATTTGACCGTGCCATCCACAACATTGAAAACACACCTTTCCGTACAAAATTTGACGGGGATGTGGGTTCCATGAAGGGAAATATGGGAATCGGATGTATTTCTGATTATGAACCTCAGCCCCTTCTGTTCAGTTCCAGGATTGGAAGCTTTGCCCTTACCTTTGTGGGAAAGATCAACAATTATGATGAACTTCTGCAGCGGATGTATGATACGACCAAGGTACATTTTCAGGAGATGACCAACGGAACTGTCAATGTGACAGAGCTGATCGCTGCCCTGATCTGTGAAAAGGACAATTTTGTGGAGGGTATCCAGTATGTCCAGGGTCTGATCGACGGCTCCATGACGCTGCTTCTCATGACAAAAGACGGAATTTATGCAGCCCGGGACAAGATGGGCAGAACTCCGGTGGAGATTGGCCACAAAGAGGGGTCCTACTGTCTGTCCTTTGAGAGTCATGCCTATATTAATCTGGGTTACGAAGATTATAAGGAACTTGGCCCCGGAGAGATCGTATTTGTAACAGCAGACGGAGTTAAAACTCTGGTTGAGCCTGGAAAGAAAATGAAGATCTGTTCTTTCCTCTGGGTTTACTACGGATATCCGACAGCATCTTATGAAGGTGTAAATGTAGAGGAGATGCGCTATCGCTGCGGAAGCATGCTTGCAAAGAGAGACGGAGATTCTGTTCACCCGGATATTGTAGCAGGTGTTCCGGATTCCGGCATTGCCCATGCCATCGGATATGCAAATGAATCCGGTATTCCTTATGCAAGACCATTCATTAAATATACACCAACCTGGCCGAGATCTTTTATGCCAACCAATCAGAATCAGCGTAACCTCATCGCGAAAATGAAACTGATCCCGGTACGTGCGCTGATCAAGGACAAGAAACTTCTTCTCATTGATGATTCCATTGTACGTGGTACCCAGCTTCGTGAGACAACCGAATTCCTGTACCGTAGCGGTGCGAAGGAAGTTCACGTTCGTCCTGCCTGCCCGCCGATCATGTACGGATGTAAATACTTAAACTTCTCCCGCTCCAAATCCGAGATGGAGCTGATCGCACGTCAGGTCATCGAGAAGAGAGAAGGACCGAACTGTCCGCAGGAAGTCCTGGATGAATATGCAGATCCGCATACAGAGAAATATGAGCAGATGGTGCAGGATATCTGTAAGATGCAGAATTTTACCAGCCTTCGCTATCACAGACTGGACGATCTTCTGGAATCCATTGGAATCGATCCGGATAATATATGTACATATTGTTTCAACGGAAAAGAATAAAAACGGAAAAGAATAAAAATACACAAAAAAAGCTTCCCTGCCAGAGCTACTTCTGGCAGGGAAGCTTTTTGCTTTCTGAATATCAGTTATTTAGTAATAATAATATCTTGTATACATACGGTAAATGTTATGAGGAAAAGTATATCTTTTTCCTTTATAAACTCTGTATGGCACAACATAGAAATAAGTGTTGCCTGAGGAAGTTAAACTTTTGACTTTTACAGAAGTTGCATTGGCAGATAAAGTTGCATAACGTTTGTAACCGGAATTGGAACTGGTAGATTTATAAACATAATATCCACTGATTCCATAAAGCTTGGACCATTTAACTGTCAATGTTGATGCTGTGCTTGATACAGTAGTTAATGTTCTTGGGGTGCATACAAATGCATCCGAATCGATACTGTAAATTCGCTGTCCATTTACCCATCTGTAGCTGTATACGGATACAAGATAAGCTGTGTTCGCACGTTTGTTTGTATAATAGTTGTTGTTGTACCTTCCACTGAGATGAATGGAAGATGCTTTCTTTTTACTGCAGTTATAGATCCGAACTTTGTATCCATCTGCATTACTTACAGATTTCCAGCTGAGAGACATACGTCCGCTACTGGTCATCTGTGCACTTCTTAAGGTCGGGATCGCCGGGCGGGTGGCCGCAGAAACCGGAATCGCAGATGAAATAAGCATCATAACTGCAAGCATACAAACCAAAAGTTTTTTGAATTTTTTCATTATTCATACCTCCTTCGTAGTTATAAGAAAATTATAAAATAGTAACGAATTTCTGTCAACATTTCTTTATAAGATTAGTTATTTTTGTCCTTATTTATTTTCACAAAAAGTTATAACAGCATTCATTTTGGCAATTAGTCAGAATGCTTTGGATGCGATACAATAAAATCACGAAGAACAAACATCGTGAAAAAAGAAAAAGGAGCGAATACATTATGGTAAAGTTATATGATGGCGGCGCATATCTGGTAAATGGAACAGAGATCGTACCGGAAGCAGAAGCAGCCAAAGTGGAAGCATTCACTGGAAAAAAAGCAGAGAAATCTGAAGCAAGAAAGGGCACCATGGCTTACGGCATCATGGAGGCACACAACACATCAGGAAACATGGAAAACCTGAAACTGATTTTCAGGGAAATTATTACAAAGATAACACAGAATTTCAGAAACAGGGTCCCATTACAAAAGTAGTGATGAACCATGATACCAGCAAAATGGTAAGTTCCATCCACGAAGCCCTTGTAAAATGTGGCGCACACGATGCTCTGGTACCGATGATCGAGGATGGAACCATCACAAACATCCAGTCCTCCGGTGTCCGTGAAAAGATCGGTGAAGCCATCTCCGCAGGAAAATTAAAAGGACTTGCCATCATGCGTTCCCATGGCGGACGTATCCGTGCCATCCAGACCGGTGAAACGGTAATCGATATCTCCTTTATCGGAGCGCCGACCTGTGATGATTACGGAAACTGTAAAGGCGTTGGCGGAAAAAGCGACTGTGGTGTCCTTTCCTATTCCTTCGTAGACGGAAACCATGCCAACAAGGTAGTTGCTGTTACAGACTGTCTGGTGCCGTTCCCGAATTATCCGGCAGATATCAACATGACAAAAGTTGATTATGTCTGCGTGGTAGATCAGATTGGTATTCCGGAAAAGATCGCTTCCGGTGCAGCGAAACCAACCACAGATGTGAGAAAGCTGATGATGGCGGATTACTGTACACAGGTTGTTGTAAATACTCCGTATTTCAAAGATGGTTTCGCATATCAGACCGGTGTTGGAGGTGCATCTATCGCATCTGCGGCATCTCTCGTAAAGATCATGAAAGAGCGCGGGATCAAGATGGGATTCGCAGTGGGCGGTATGTCCAAAGGCATGTGTGACCTTCTGGATGAGGGCCTGGTAGGAAAACTTCTGGATACACAGGATTTCGATACTTCCGCAGTAGAATCCGTAAAACGTCCGAACCATCACAGGATCAGTGCCGGCGCTTACGCAAATCCATTTAATAAAGGTGCATTTGTGAACAAACTGGACTATGTAGTCCTTGCCGCACTGGAGATCGATGTAAACTTTAACTGCAACGTTGTTGTGGGTTCTGACGGTGTGATCACAGGTGCACAGGGCGGCCATCCGGATGCAGCCATGGGCGCAAAATGTACCATCGTGATCTCTCCGCTGGTACAGGGACGTATCCCGGCGATCTGCTCCAATGTTACAACCGTTACCACACCAGGTGAATCTGTAGATATTGTTGTCACAGATTACGGTGTTGCGGTAAATCCGGCACGTCAGGATCTTCTGGATGCACTGAAAAAAGCAAACTGCGTACCGTTAAAGACCATTGAGGAACTTCGCGATATCGCATATTCTATCACAGGTGAGCCTGAACCGGTTCAGTTTGGTGACAGAGTTGTAGGTATTATCGAAGGTCGTGACGGCACCATCATGGATGTTGTCCGCCAGGTAAAACCATTTACCTTTAAAAAAGCATAAATCAAATCTATTGTTAACCACCCACAAATTATAAACCTCTCTATGAAAAGAAAGCTCTGCTGCCATGGAGCTTTCTTTTTTTGCACAAAATTTCCCGGGACTTTCCTTTTTGGCATAACAGCATAATGACAGAGAATTAGATTTCGTGGAAGAGCTTTGTTATAGTTATCTTAAGAAGAAAAGCAGCCGGACGAAAAACCGGATAAGGAGGAAATGATCATGATGACAAAAACAGTAAAAAATTACGCAACCGCAAATATCTTTGGACCATACATCTTAAGAATGAGACAGGTTCCGGGACGCAGATGTTCCAACACCCCAAAAGAAAAAGACAGAGAAAGACAGCTGTTTCAGGTGATCGACGATTATGTAGAGCAGGCATAATTCCTGTTCTTCCATAAAACATAAGACTGATAGGGAGGAGTGATCTCATGTATGCAAGAGCGAATGCGGCAGTGCTTACCTCTGCAGAAATAGAACAGTGTATCAAAAGTACGATCCTTGGAGAAGTTTATACCACTCCAAAGCCAGGACTTGTAGATCGTCATGACAATGGTGCTCACCATGATATGAACGTGTATACTTTTGAAAGAAGCGCCGATGCCATCACTCCCTATCTGGCAAAAATGTTTTTTGAAGGATATTTCTGGAAAAGGAATCTCCAGAACCTTTTTCCCAGGATCCGCCGAACAGGAGTGCTGGCAGAAAAAGCCATGTTTCGTGCAACAGGCCAGGTCAACACACATAAAGGACTGATTTTTACCATGGGAATCCTGTCTGCCTGTGCCGGACACTGCTATGCCAGGATCCGCTGGTTTGATACTGCAGAAATCCTTGCTTCTGCCAGCGAAATGACGGAAAAAGCGCTGGAAGCGGATTTCTTTGAAATGAGTCAGAGAACACCGGTAACTCATGGAGAGATCCTTTTTCAGAAATACAAAGAACGTGGAATCCGTGGAGAGGCCCAGAAAGGTTTTCCCATCACTGGAGAAACAGCGCTTCCTCTGATGAGACAGTACCGTGCCATCGGGCTTGATGAGAACCGTTCCAATATCAATGTTCTGCTGCGGATCATGATGGAACTAAAGGATACCAATGTCTGGAGCCGCGGATCCTATGCAGATGTCATATGGATCCAGGAGCAGGCAGAAAAAATCTGGAAACCGGGCGGCGCTTTTTTTGAAACCGGCATGAAAAAGATCGAGAAGCTGAATCAGGAATGCATCCGCAGAAATCTAAGCCCCGGCGGCGCGGCGGATCTGCTGGCGGCAACCCTGTTCTTATACCAGCTGGAAAAAATGATATAGGAGAAAAGGACATGGCTGCTGAAAATACTTTCCATTTTCCAAAACTAGGACAGCGGATCGTCCGCTCTGTGATCGCTGTGGCATGCTGCTTCTGTGTGTTTTATCTTCGAAACAGAGAAGGAATCCCGTTTTATTCCGCACTGGCAGTTCTTCAGTGTATCCAGCCCTATCAGGACAGTATGGCTCAGGTGGCAAAAAAAAGAGTCACAGGAACTTTTGTAGGCGCTTTCTGGGGACTGGTGATCATTCTGATCCAGATGTATCTGTTTCACGGAAGTCTTATGGATACCTTTCCCGGATACATGCTGATCTCACCTCTTCACCAGGAAGTTTATGAACGGAGACACCGGTCCCCTCATCGCAATTACGTCCAGAAAACCCAGTCGGTATACGAAAACGTGGTATATCTGTATCTTCTGGATAAAAAAGAAATTATGGAAAAACTTTACCGGGAACTGATGGAACAAGAGTGGATCGACAGTTACCGCGTGGCATTTCACGATCCCATCCGATATCCCGGATGTGCCAACATCAAGATCTACATCAAAGATGCTACCCGGGAAAACATGCTCCGAAATTTAAAGGCACTGCTGAATCTGGACAAAGTCATTACATTCGGAAGTGTGGAAGGCAGATACGATGTCTGTATCGAAGATACCGGTAAAGATGAAATGGTAAAAACATTAAAAAAGCTGTACGAACCAGTTGGCCTGGAAAAAGAAACTGTCAGATAACTCCCGGTTGCATTTTGGGGACCTGCGGCTTATAATAAAATGCGGATATATCTTTTGTGGTATATCCGTGTTTTTTATATCATAAAAAATTTTATTCAGGAGGAAAAACATGATTTCTCCCGTAAAAGCCATAATATTTGATGCGGACGGTGTCCTGCTGGACTCTCTTTCTATCTGGAGGGAACTTGGAAAACGATATATTACAGATCTTGGATATCACCCAATTGCGGGAATGGAAGAGATCCTTTTTCCCATGAGTATGGAGCAGGGAGCGGCATGGCTGAAAAGCAGGTTCGCTCTTGGGTTTTCCGAAGAAAAGATCGTGGAGGATCTGAAAGTTCGGATCCAAAACTACTATTTTGAAGAAGTTCCTGCAAAATCAGGTGCCAGAGAACTTTTTCAATATCTTGCTAGCCAGAAAATCCCGGCTGTGGTGGCAACTTCAAGCCCAAAAGAACATATCCGCCGGGCACTAAAGCGAAACGGACTTCTTCCTTTTTTAAAAGAAATTTATACCACCAGTGAGATCGGAGAAAGCAAATATTCTCCGAAGATCTATCTTACAGCAGCGAAAGTGCTGGGAACGGAGCCATCCATGACACTGGTAGTGGAAGATTCTCTCTATGCACTGCAGACCGCAGGAAAAGCAGGATTTCTGACTGCAGGCATCTATGACGCATTGGGAGAACCGGATCAGGAGCAGCTAAAAAAGGACGCACATATCTACTGCCAAAATCTGACAGAGTTACAGAATTATATATTTACAGAAAACGGAGGAAACGAAAAATGAAAACAGCATTAACCATCGCAGGCAGCGATTCCAGCGGAGGCGCAGGGATCCAGGCCGATATCAAAACCATGATGGCAAACGGGGTATACGCCATGAGTGCCATCACCGCACTGACTGCCCAGAATACCACCGGTGTCGCAGCCATCCAGAATGCAACGGCAGAATTTCTTGGTCAGGAGCTGGATAGTATTTTTACAGATATTTTTCCGGATGCAGTAAAGATCGGAATGGTTTCCGAAAGTGATCTGATCCGCATGATCGCCAAAAAGCTCCGGCAGTATCAGGCGAAAAATATCGTAGTGGATCCGGTTATGGTGGCTACCAGCGGTGCAAGGCTGATCAGTGAAGAAGCTGTGGATGTTCTGAAAGAAGAACTGTTTCCTCTTGCGGATCTTCTCACTCCCAATATCCCGGAAACGGAAGTGCTTACCGGACGAAAGATCAGAAACACCGATGATATGATCGAAGCTGCAAAACAGGTTTCCGAACAGTATCACTGTGCAGTTCTTTGCAAAGGCGGCCATAAGCTTAATGATGCCAATGATCTTCTCTATGAGGATGGAACATATCAGTGGTTTGAGGGAAAAAGGATCGACAATCCCAACACCCACGGAACAGGATGTACTCTTTCCTCGGCCATCGCATCCAACCTTGCAAAAGGATTTTCCATGGTGGAATCTGTAAATCGTGCCAAAGACTATATTTCCGGAGCTCTTGCTGCCATGCTGGATCTCGGAAAAGGAAGCGGTCCTATGGATCATGGTTTTGCAGTAAAGAACAGTTATACAGAGGAGGCATAAGGTTATGACAGTTACAGAACGGATCACCGCTCTTCGAAAACAGATGAAAGAAAAGGGAATCGATGCTTATCTGGTTCCGACCGATGATTTCCACGGTTCCGAGTATGTGGGAGATTATTTTAAATGCAGGAAATATATTACCGGATTTACCGGTTCTGCCGGAACTGCTGTCATCATGCCGGATATGGCGGGACTCTGGACAGACGGAAGATATTTTATCCAGGCCGCACAGCAGTTAGAAGGAACACCGGTTACCCTGTTTAAGATGGGGGAACCGGATGTACCGACGATCCATAAATTTCTGGAAGAAAACCTGAAAGAAGGGATGTGCCTCGGCTTCGACGGCCGTACTGTCAGCGCAGAGGAAGCCGGGAAATTGAAAAAAATCCTTCAGGGAAAACAGGTACGTTTTTCTGTAAATGAGGATCTGATTGGAAATATCTGGGATGACCGTCCGGCACTTTCCTGTGAACCGGTAATGGAATTATCCGAAAAATGGGCTGGAAGATCCAGAGCAGACAAGATCCGGGAAATCCGCAGCAAACTGAAAGAAAAAGACGCAGATCTCTTTGTCCTCACGTCACTGGATGATATTGCGTGGCTTTTGAACATTCGCGGAAATGATATCCACTGCTGCCCGGTAGTGCTTTCCTATCTTGTAATGGATGAGAAAGAAATCCGGTTTTTTGCCAATGAGAGGGCTTTTCCGGATTCTGTAAAAGAAGCTCTGGCCATAGATGGCGTTACCATCTATCCATATGATGATATTTACACTTATGTGCAGACGATCCCTGAATCGAAAAGGGTTTATCTTTCAAAAAGTAATGTAAACAGCCGTCTGGTCAGCAGCATTCCGGATGGAGTAACAATCCTGAATGGAGAAAACCTGTCCCTTCTTCCAAAAGCCATCAAAAATGAGATCGAAGTCCAGAATGAAAAAACAGCCCACATCAAAGACGGCGTGGCAATGGTAAAATTTATCCACTGGCTGAAAAAGAATGTGGGAAAGCAGGAGATCACCGAGCTTTCCGCAGCGGACAAACTCTATGAGTTCCGCTCCGGACAGGAGAACTTCCAGGGGAACAGCTTTGATCCCATTATTGCCTACGGTGCACATGGAGCTATTGTTCATTACAGTGCCACAGAAGAAACCAGTATTCCTCTGAAACCAGAGGGACTGGTTCTGATGGATACCGGCGGCCATTATCTGGAGGGAACCACAGACATCACCCGCACCGTTGTACTTGGCCCGGTTACCCAAAAAGAAAAGAAATATTTCACAGCAGTACTTCGTGGGCACCTGAACCTTGCAGCCGCAAAATTCCGCTATGGCTGTACCGGACTGAATCTGGATGCCCTGGCAAGAGGACCACTCTGGGCTATGGGAGAGGATTACAATCACGGAACCGGTCATGGCGTAGGATATCTTCTCAATGTACACGAAGGTCCTCAGAGCTTCCGCTGGAAAAATCTCGTGGATCGTCCGGCTCCTGTTCTGGAAGAAGGAATGATCACCTCCGATGAACCAGGATACTATGCGGAAAATGAATTTGGTATCCGCCATGAAAACCTTGTGGTCTGCAAAAAGGCCGAAAAAACAGCCTACGGTCAGTTTATGAAATTTGAACCTCTGACGCTGGTACCCTTTGACCTGGAAGGTATAGATCCCGAACAGATGGAAACCGGAGAGCGCACACTGCTCAACCAGTATCATGCCTTTGTATATGAGAAAATTTCTCCGTATCTGGATGAGGATGAAAAAGGCTGGTTAAAAGAAGCCACACAGGCAATATAAACCGGAATGAAATTTTATAGTCTGGAATTAACCTTTATATTTAACAAAAAATCCTTGACCTGAACCTGAGTTTAGGTTGTATCATAAAAGCAGTGAGATTTTTTATGAATATAACACAGGAGGGATTACAAATGGTACACAAAAAAATCGTACCTGGAACAGGTGGAGAACATTACATTCCTTATAAGGACCGTTCCGGAGAAAAATCCACCGTATATTTTACAGAGGATCTTTCCGCAGAGGGACTGAAGAAGATTTTTGAGCGTGTAAGCGGCAGCCTTAAGGGTAAGATTGCAGTCAAGCTTCACACAGGAGAGCAGCATGGACCGAATATCATCCCTGCACCGTGGGTAAAAGAACTGATCGCAGATAAGATCCCGGAAGCCCATATCGTAGAGACAAACACCTACTACGAGGGAGACCGTTACACAACGGAGAAGCATCGTGAAACTCTGAAGGTAAATGGCTGGACATTCTGCCCGGTAGATATCCTGGATGAGGACGGAACTGCCAAGTTCCCGGTAAAAGGCGTATTGTATTTATCAACGTTCTTCGAAATATGTCTGTTTCCTGCGACTGTGAGGGTGTTGGAGCAGCACCTGTCGTAACACCGAATATCGGAATCGTGGCATCTACAGATATCCTTGCAGCAGACCAGGCTTCTGTAGATCTTGTGTATGCACTGAAGGATTCTGATCATAAAGATCTGGTAGAGAGGATCGAGACACGTCACGGACTTCGCCAGCTCAGCTATATGAAAGAAATGCACATGGGAAATGACAGATATCATCTTATCAACATTGATGAGGATGATAAAGAGATCCTCCCTGCAGATGCCGTAAAGAATGTAAAACCATTTCAGGGATAAGAATATTTCATAAAATGTGAAGAAGCAGTCAAGCGGATATTCGCAATCCGCTTCGCTACTTGCTTGATTTGGTTAAAACAGAAAAGGGCGCATGTATCCATAAAATGTGGAATTTCATGCGCTCATTTTTGTGTTATAATATAGAAAAATACAAACAGCGAGGTACTTAATGCCTATGAAAACAGAAAACAAAACCAATCACTACATCGATCTACATGCACATCTGGATGGCTGTATTACCGTGGATATTGCAAAAAAACTTGCCGCATTGCAGCAGATCACGCTTCCGGCTGCAACAGACGAGGAACTTCTTTCCCTTCTTTCCGTTCCGGATACCTGCGAAAATCTCAATGATTTTCTGAAATGCTTTGACCTGCCTCTTTCCCTTCTTCAGACAGAAGAAGCACTGGAAGAAGCCGTTTATCTTATCCTTTCTGAAATGAGAAAAGACGGTGTGATCTACGCAGAACTTCGTTTTGCACCACAGTTCCATACACAAAAAGGAATGACCCAGGAAACGGCGATCCAGTCTGCATTACGTGGCCTGAAAAAATCTCCGATTCCAGGCAATCTGATCTTATGCTGCATGCGTGGAAGCTCCAATCAGCAGGAAAATATGGAAACTCTGGACTTGGCTCGCAGATATCTCACAGAGGATGGAGGAGTAGTTGCCGTGGATCTTGCAGGTGCAGAAGCACTTTTTCCAACAGAAAGCTATAAGAATCTTTTTGCGAAAGCAAAAGAGTACAACGTTCCATTTACGATCCATGCAGGTGAAGCCGGCGATGCCGAGGATGTCAAAACAGCCATCCGTATGGGAGCATCCAGGATCGGGCATGGAGTGCGTATCGCAGGAAATGAAGAGGTGATCCAACTTGTAAAAAACAGCGGGATTTTTCTGGAAATGTGTCCCACAAGCAACCGGCAGACCAGGGCAGTGGAAGATATGTTTTCCTATCCGTTGAAAAATTTTCTGGAACAGGGACTTAAGGTAACACTAAATACAGATGATCCTGCCATTGAAAGAACAACCCTTTCCCATGAGTTTCAGTATATGGATTCCCTGTTAAACCTTACAGAGGAACAGAAAAAACAGTTGCTCCTGAATTCCGTGGAAGCAGCATTTACTTCCGGTAAACGAAAAAGGGAGCTGAAAGAACAGTTTCTCTTTTAAAACGGATAAAAACCTTACGCAGAAGAAAGGACGATCATGGACACCAATTTTGAGCATTATAAAGTATTTTATTACGTAGCCAAATATGGAAATCTCACAAAAGCGGCAGCAGTTTTAAAAACCAGTCAGCCTGCGGTTACAAGAACGATCCACAACCTTGAAAACATCCTGGGCTGCAGATTATTCATACGCAGCAAAAGCGGAATGAAGCTGACACCGAAATATTTTTTATGAATATATAGCTGCCGGATGTGCTCAGTTTTTTAAGGGAGAAAACAATCTCAGTAACCTGATCAGCCTGGAAAACGGAACCATCTATATCAGTGCAACTGAAACGGCTCTTCACTGTTATCTGTTTGAGGCGGTCCGGGATTTCAATATCCTGTACCCGAACGTACATTTTAAAATTCTGAATAACAGTACGACAGATCCGTGGAATGCAAAGATCACAGGTTTGTCTTTTGTGAAGATTGCATCGTACTCTGATTGAAAAAACCGCGCATGGAATTACAGCTCGATACGAAAGTATCATTGGTTTTGGAGAATGTAGCTTTGTCACAGAACAGGAAGAGATCATTCATGGAATGAAATTGATCACAGAGCATTATGGATATGATGAATATCCTATTGAACGTTGTGCAGGATTGAGTCATTTATTTGTGGGGAAAATTGTGCTTAATGAAATTTACGGAAAGAAAAATCTTCCAGGTTCATGAACTCCTGCGGATAACCTCTTTTCAAAATAGCAGAAATATTGTATTATGGTAACAATTCGGGTTTTTATCCGATATTATCGTATGATAAAAAATTCTGTTACGAGGAGGATTTATGTTCGAAACGATCATTGACGCAATCAACACGTTTCTCTACAGCAAATTACTGATTGTAATATTGATTGGTTCCGGCATCTACTTTACTGTCCGGACCAGATTTCCACAGGTACGTTTATTCAAAAACGCCTGCAGCGCTGTAATGGAGAAACCAGAGGGAGACGAAAGTGTATCATCCTTTCAGGCACTGATGGTCTCCACGGCATCTCGTGTAGGGACAGGCAACATTGTAGGAGTATCTTCTGCCATCTGTATCGGTGGTGTGGGCTCCGTATTCTGGATGTGGATCATTGCCATTCTTGGAAGCGCATCAGCTCTGGCAGAGAGCACACTGGCGCAGATATATAAGAAAAAAGGAAAAGACGGCCAGTGCTACGGCGGCCCGGCGTATTACATAGAGGCGGCATTGCACAGCAGAGGACTGGCAGTGGTTTTCTGTATAGCCATGATCCTGACTTACGCGTTTGGATTTAATATGCTGGCCTCCTATAATCTGCAGTCTACATTTTCCGGTCAGCCATTTTATAATGCAGAGATCACGCCATGGATCATTGGAGGAATTCTGGCGCTGGTAACGGGATGGTGTCTGCTGGGTGGCGGTAACAGAATTGTGAAAGTAACTTCTACTTTAGTGCCATTTATGGGCATTGTATATATTCTGATATCCCTGCTGGTAGTGGTACTAAATATCGGACAGCTTCCATCGGTACTGGCACAGATCTTTGAAGAAGCATTTGATTTTAAAGCAATTTTTGCCGGATTTGCCGGATCAGCTATGATGCAGGGAATACGAAGAGGTCTGTATTCCAATGAAGCAGGTATCGGTTCTGCCCCCAATGCGGCGGCGTCTGCAATGGTCAGTCATCCGGTTAAACAGGGACTGGTACAGATGCTGTCTGTGTTTATTGATACATTATTATTGTGCACTGCAACTGCCATGATGTGTCTGGTATCTGGTGTGACACCGGCAAAAGAGCTTCAGGGAGCACCGTGGGTGCAGGCAGCACTTCACAAGACTCTTGGTTCTTTTGGACCATATTTTATTATGATCGCAATGGTATTATTTGCTTTCACTACATTGCTGGGAAATTGCTTCTATTGTGATAATCTGCTGACTTATATCCTTAAAAAGCAGCCGGGTAAGAAATTCATGACGGGATTTCGCCTTGTATCAGCACTGGTGGTGTTTTTGGGAGCGGGAATGGAGATGACATTACTGTGGCACATCTCTGATGTACTGATGGGAGTAATGGCACTGATCAACATTCCGGTGATCCTGCTATTGTCCAACACCGTATTGAAAGCATTAAAGGATTACGAAGGACAGATCCGGCAGAAAAAAAATCCTGTATTCTTCAGTAAAAATATTGATCTGAAGCAAAAAACAGATTACTGGAATTAAAGCACCTGTGAATAGCAGTAAAATGTAATATAACAGTAAAAATAGCAGATAACATACCACTATATTATATGCGGAGAATACCTTGCTGTGTTCTCCGTTTTTTCACATAATTAAAGATAACTATTTCACATAAATTATACTTGAGGTAACACTACTGAAATAAGGAGTGGAAAACTATGATCTATACATGCAAATATAAATCACCGTTAGGAGAAATTTTACTGGCAGCAGATGAAATTGGACTTACAGGCTTATGGTTTGAAGGACAGAAATACTTTGCGAATACACTTCCGGACGAGAGGATTTCACAGGAAACGGAGATTCTTTCAGAAGCAAAAAAATGGCTGGATATCTATTTCTCCGGTGAAAAGCCAACATTTACACCTCCTCTTCATCCTGCGGGATCAACATTCAGACAAGCTGTGTGGCAGATTTTATCAGAGATTCCTTACGGACAAACGATCACATATGGAGAAATTGCCAGTAAAATAGCTGAAAGAGAAAATATTTCCCATATGTCCGCCCAGGCTGTTGGTGGTGCAGTTGGACATAATGAAATTTCTATTATCATTCCATGCCATCGTGTAGTAGGCACAAATGGCAGTCTCACAGGATATGCAGGAGGAATTGATAGAAAAATTTCACTGCTTAAGCTGGAACATGCAGATATGAGCCGTTTCTTTGTACCAAAGAAAGGCACTGCACTGTAACATATACTTGAAAAATCTGCATAAAAAATAGAAAAGTGATGTCATATGGGAAGATAAAACTATATGGTATCGCTTTTTTTATGTTATACTGTTTTTATTAAAAATAATATCTATCGAATAAATTGACAGCAAAGGAGCAAGCATGAAGGGGAACATCATTTACAAAAAAACAATCCCTGCCAGATCTCCGGAATATGCAGAGTTTCCCAAAAGCCTGCATCCGGATATCCAGGATTTTCTGTCCGGCCAGAATATAAAGTCTCTCTATACCCACCAGGCAGAAGCTTTTTCCCATGCTATGGCTGGAGAAAATATCGTGATCACCACACCTACCGCCAGTGGTAAATCCCTGTGCTTTTATCTGCCGGTGGTTCAGGAAATCCTGAAAGATCCTGTGACCCGTGCGATCTTTATTTATCCCACGAAGGCCCTGGCAGCTGATCAGTACCGTGCGCTGATCCCCTGGATGGAAGCACTTGGGGAACATCGTTTATCTGTCGGCGTATATGACGGAGATACACCGCCTGCTGAGCGAAAAAGGATCCGGGAACGTGCCAATATCATCCTTACCAATCCGGATATGTTAAACGGCTCCATGCTTCCAAATCACAGCAAATATGGATTCGACTTTATTTTTTCCAATCTGAAATACATTATTCTGGATGAACTGCATGTATACAGAGGAGCTTTTGGTTCTCATCTGGCCAATGTATTTCGCCGTTTATCCAGGATCTGCAGATATTACCACTCAGATCCTCAGTTTTTATGCAGTTCCGCCACCATTGCCAATCCCCTGGAACTTGCGGAAAAGATCTGCGGAAGATCTTTTATCAATATCGCCAGAAGCGGTGCAGGAATATCAGAGCGGATCTATTGCCTGGTCCAGCCAGAAGAGAAACTGAATAAAGATGGCATCCCCTACGGAAAAGAATCTGTTATAAATGTTGCAGCGGACCTTCTTCCTCAGCTGATGGAACGAAGGGAGAGCTTTCTGGCATTTGCCAGATCCAGAAAAAATGTGGAGATCCTGGTGAAAGAAACCAGAGACCATCTGGATGCGGCAGGGTTCTTAGGGACAGCCAGAAAAGAAGAAATCTCCGGGTACCGTGGCGGTTACACTCCTCTGGAGAGAAAAAGCATCGAACAGCGTATGATCTCAGGGGATCTTCTTGGCCTTGTATCCACCAATGCATTAGAACTGGGAATCGATATCGGAAAGATCAGTACAACGGTACTGGCCGGTTATCCGGGAACAAGAGCATCTTTCTGGCAGCAGACAGGCCGTGCAGGACGAGGAAGTGGAAAATGCACCAATTATCTGATTCTTGCCAACCTTCCCATGGATCAGTATATCGCTCTGGAACCGGAATGGCTTTTTGAACACAGCAGTGAAAATGCCATCGTTGATCCAGACAATCTTCTGATCCAGCTTGCACATATCCGGGCTGCGGCAGCGGAACTTCCGTTAACCCTGGATGATGGTGCATTATTCCCGGATCTTGGGGAGACGATCCCTGTACTTATGAAAGTAGATGAAGTCCGGAATATGGGAGGCCGCTTCGCCTGGTCAGGAGGACTTTATCCTGCAGGAGAATTTTCCCTCCGGAATATTGATCAGAACAAGTATCAGCTCATTAACAAGGAAACCGGAAAAAATATCACGGAGATGGATGAGGAACAGGCTTTTCATGAGATCCATGAAGGTGCCGTTTACATGCACGACGGAGATTTTTACCAGGTTGTGAAAATGAACCTGGAAAGCAAGATCGTGGAAGCTGTGCCATTTCATGGAAACTATTACACAGTACCTGGAAGCGAGACCAATATCCGTATCATACACAGACATAAAAAGCAGCAGTGGGAGAGAAGTGAACTTTCTTTTGGAGATGTAAATATTGCAGATTTTGTATACATGTATAAAAAAATGCAGTTCCATAATCATCAGAACCTGGGTTTTGAACAGCTCACGAAACCACTTTCCAAGAATTACGACACAGAAGCTACCTGGCTCAGACTTCCTGAAAATGTGGTCAGACAGTACCGCAATCTCTTACAGCCGGACAGAAACGGTTATTATGTAAGAAATAACCACTTTGAAGGTCTGATGTTTGCGTTGAAAAATGCAGCTCTGATGGTGACAATGACAGAAGGTTCCGATCTTGGGGTGGCAATGTCCACCAATGCACTGGAACTTTCCGGAAGCACTTCTGAGGAGGTTTCTCTCTATTTTTACGACCGTTATGTAGGAGGCCTTGGATTTGCAGAAAAGATCTATGATCTGATCCCCAAAGTGACAGAACAGGCTATCCGAATGGTTTCCGGCTGCAGGTGCAAAAACGGCTGTGCAGTCTGTATTGGAAATGACAGGCTTGACCGGAACGTGATCCTGTGGGGGCTGAAAAATTTATCTGAAGAATCGGAACTGACCGTGCAGAAAACGAGGAATATTTCTTATCCGGATGAAAAGAATACAGAATGGAATCGATCAGGACAACGGGAATTCACATTATCTGATCTGCAGGAGAAGTGGGTTTTATTCTGCAATCGGGTCAAAGAAAATAATAATACATTTGCAGGATTTTTCTCAATGGTATCCGGACTGGAAGTCAAAGACTCCTCTCTGATCCTCTATCTGAGAGATCCGTTTTATGCAGAATGGGCCAATATGCAGGAGAACCGAACAGGAATCTCCAATGTGCTCAGTACTTACGTCTTTCTTCCGGTTGATTTCCGCTTTGCGATCCTTACAGATACAGAGAAACCGGAAGATATGCTAAAACGTGAAAAAATGATGCGCAGATATCACACTCTGAAAAAGGATGAAACATATGGAACTGAATGATTATCAGAAAACAGCGGTTCTGGATGAACATAATGCCTGCCTGGTCCGCGCAAACGTAGGAAGCGGAAAAACAACGGTTCTTATCGAAAAGATCCGTTATCTTCACCAGCAGAAAAAAATCCCCCTGGAAAATATGATCGTTCTGACCTTTACAAATAAAGCAGCAGGCGAGATCAAAAACAGGCTGAAGATCCAAAATATAGAAGAAAACCCCTCGTCTCTTTTCTATGGAACATTCCACGGCATTGCCCTGAAGCTCCTTCAGGAAGTGCTTCCATTAGAAGAACTTGGCTACACAAAAGATTTCCAGGTCTGTCTGCCTGAAGAAGAACTGGAACTTGCCAATCAGCTGATCCACCAGCATACTCTCAGGATCAAATATAAAAACCGTCTTCGAAAAAGACTGGATCATAAATACAGGTCAGCCACATCCAGACAGCCCGGATACCAGGACGATTTTCCGAAACTGGTAACTCTCCTTACAGAAAAAAAACGGAAACAGAACAAAATGAGCTACGAAGACCTGTTGCAGTGTGCCACGAAACTTCTGAAAGATCATCCACAGCAACTTTTGCAGCTGAAATGGATCATCATTGATGAAGTGCAGGACTGCGATGAACTTCAGTTTGAACTGATTCGTCAATTAAAAAGACCGGAAGTCGGGCTTTTTGCAGTGGGCGATCCCAATCAGGTGATCTACAGCTGGCGTGGAAGTATGTTCAATATTTTTTATAAATTCCGTGAATTGTATCACGCAGAAGAACTATCCCTTCCTGTAAATTACCGTTCTTCCCAGACGATCCTGGCAGTTTCCAGAAGATTTCAGGAATCCGGGGATTCTCTTACCGGCGTACAGGAAGAAGGAGAAAAAATCTCTGTCAAAAATCATTACGATCCTTTTCAGGAAGCAGAATATCTGGCAGAAAAGATCCTTGCTCTTCATGAAAGAGGCGTTCCACTTGAGGAGGTCGCAGTGTTTTACAGGCTTCAGAGCCAGTCAGAGATCCTTTCAAAAGTTCTGGAAAAACATCAGATCCCATATGAAATCTCTCAGAAGAAAATCATTCAGGATATTCCGGTTCTTGCCTGGTTTCTTCATATACTGCGTTTTTTAAGCAATCATGAGGATCTTACCAGCGGAACTTATGTCCTTTGCGACAAAACTTTCGGGGAAGGATGGACCTCAAAAAAAGCCCGGACAGAGATTCTGAATTTTACACAAGGGAGTGTATTTCTCTCGAAATCCTTACTTTTTCAGGCCATGTGGGAGTATCGGGACACAGGCTCCGGCTACATAAATCTGTGGGAACAGCTTTCTCTGGAAAAATATCTCCGACCGTCTTCCAGCGACTATAAAGAAAACAGGAGGCAAATCCTTTCCCTGTTAAAGAAAATGGAATCCTATCACAGTATCAGGGATTTTCTTAATGATCTTGTACTGAATGGCATGGAACCGGAAAAAGATGCGGTTTCCGGAGAATCTGTAAAACTGATGACGCTCCATGCCTCCAAAGGGCTGGAATTCGATTACGTATTTATCATTGGTGTAAATGATGGGCTGATTCCCTTAAATAGCCGTGATGCTTCTACAGAAGAGGAAGAGAGGAGACTGTTTTATGTGGGAATGACAAGAGCAAGGAAATTCCTGGAATTATCTTTTTACATCAATCCCGGAACTGCGCGGGTATTTCCAGGTCCAGGTCGCTACCTTTCCAGTCTTCCGGAGAAATATCTTGCCCATCCGGCAGATGCCACAAGAGATACAAAAGAAGCTGCCCGGCACCTTCAGGACCTGAAAAAGATGATCCTGGAAGAAAAACTCCGAAAATTGGAAACACCGAAAGAATATGCCAGATCCCAGGAACAGGAAACTTCTTTATCCCCAGATGAAAAGACAGCATTGCCGGAAAACATCCCACCAGAAACACCAAAACAACTTGTAGAACATCCCAAATACGGCCGCGGGTCCATTATCTCCGAAACCGAAGATACCATTGTGATACAATTTGATGATTACGGCGAAAAAGAAATGCTAAAAGCCTTTTCACAGTTGAAAAAAATTCCAAACAATAATTGACAAATTTTCCGTATAAATATACACTAAAATTGTTAAAAAAACAAACACGGGCAAAGCAGCCGAAAGACTGTGGTGCAAAGCTATAGGGCCTGTAAAATGGCAGCCAGTTGCATAATTCAAAAGCACTATAGTTCTCTCTGTCTGAACATGGTGCTTTTTTTATTTTACCCCGTGGAGAGGAAATGGTGATGCAGATGGTGCACTTCTGATGCCCTATACGGCTCAGAAGCTGGCATGAACGGATATATACCAAAACCGGTAAGTATCAAGGATATCACAAGGACATTAAACGGAAATATCGTGTAAAAAACAACGAAGAACTGGATGGCGCAATTTACGAAATGCTGCAACTGCTTGGAAAATGCAGTGGTGCCGATCGAGTATATATTTTTGTTAAAAAAGAAAAGAACCGAAAAGAATACTTCTGTCTTCAGTATGAATGGAAAAATGAGGACGACATATTAGAAAAAGAACAGTTATTTTCAGAAATCACGGTAGAGGATATTCCGCATTGGACAGACGAACTGAAAAAAGGATTGACGATCCAGGTTACAGATTGTGAAGAACTTTCTCCTATGGAACAGGAATACAACCTGATGAAGAAACATCACGCATATTCCCGCGTCCTCGCACCTATTTTCAGCAGAGACCATTTAAGCGGATTTATCGGAATGGATCATTTTTATAAAGGAATCTCAGAACTGTTTATTCATCAGCTTGCGTTCGTAGGTGCTCATCTGAATACAGCCAGGGAAAATCTCCGCATGTTTACGCTTCTGGGAAAAAATCTTGAAAGCATGGAAAAAGAACGTCAGATCCTGAATGTTCTCTGTGAGGACTGTACTTCTGTATATAAAGTCAATCTTCTGGATGATACTGCCGAAGTTGTAAAACTGGAACAGGGTGCCAACGCTCCGAAGATTCTGAAAAGCAGAGAAAAAATCATACTTTGTTACTCAAAAGAACTGAAATACTATTATGATCATTTTGTCATAAAAGAATCCGCGCCGGATTTTTTGGAGACATTTGACTGTCAGAATCTGATAGGCGAGCTTAAAACCAGGGATAAGATCAGCCGCAGATATCAGTCCCGGGAAAATGCCAACAGGCATCAGTATTTTGAAAGCAGAGCCACCAGACTTCCTTCTTCAACGGATTTTCCGGTTCTGATCGCTTTTCGTCATGTAGATGAGATCATAAAGGAGGAGCGAAATCATCAGAGAGAGCTGGAAGATTCTCTGGCAGAAGTGAAAATGAACAATGAGATCATATCCGCCATCAGTAAGATCTACTACATGATCTACCGGATCGACCTTCAGGATTTTTATTATGAGGAGATTACCGGCGGCAGTGAAAATCACCGTTTTACAGGAATGAAGGGAACCGCAGCTGCCCATATCACCAGTGATAGCAGCGAAAAAGTCGCGTCCAAATACAGGGCCATGGTAAAACAGTTTTATGACCTCTCCACTCTGAAAAAACGTCTGGAAAAAGAGGAGTCCATTGCAGTTGACTACCTTGCCACAGATAACAACTGGCATCTGGCCAGGTTTATTGTCCAGTCAAGAGCGGAAGATGGAACAGCCAGACAGGTTCTGCTTGTGATCCGCGTGATCAGTGAGGAAAAAAGGCGGGAAAAATATCTCATAGATGCGGTAGAAGAGGCCAACCGTGCCAATGAGGCAAAATCAGAGTTCCTTTCCAGAATGTCCCATGACATCCGGACTCCTATGAATGCCATTATGGGATTTACCAGAGTTGCAAGAAACCATCTCCATGAACCGGACAAAATACTGGACTGTCTGGATAAGATCAACTTAAGTGGAAGTAATCTGCAGCAGCTGATCAATGATGTCCTGGATATCTCCAGGATCGAAAGTGGGGAATTTCGCATTGATTCTGAGCCAGTAAAACTGTCTGAATTATGTGAACTTTACGAACAGAATATCCGTGGAACAGCAGAAGATAAGAACCAGAAATTTATCTGTAACCGACATGACATTATTTATGATACCGTGCTGTCTGACCGTCTGCGGATCGGTCAGATTTACATGAACCTGTTATCCAATGCAGTGAAGTATACTCCTGAGGGAGGAATGGTTGAACTGGAAGTTTATGAGGAACCATTTCCGGATAAAGATAAGATCCGCCTGGTTTCCATTGTCCGGGATAACGGGATTGGAATGAGCGAAAAATTCATGAAAGAAATGTATTCTCAGTTTTCCAGAGCAATTGATACAAGAGTGAATAAAGTACAGGGAAGCGGCCTGGGCCTTGCTATTGTAAAAAAGATCGTCGACCAGATGAACGGAACCATTGAAGCAACAAGCAGACTCCACGAGGGAACCACTTTCCGTGTGACTCTGGATGTACCTTTTATCAGGGAGCAGGAAGTATCAGAGACAACCGCGGAAATTCCGTTCTTCAAACTCAGGCCATCCAGGATCATAAAAACGCTTCTGATCGCAGAAGATAATGACCTGAATTATGAGATTCTGGAAGAACAGTTGGAAATGTACGGCATTCACTGTGTCCGGGCAGTAAATGGGAAAGAATGTGTACAGCTTTTTGAAATCGATTCCTCCGGAACATACGATGCCATTCTCATGGATATGCAGATGCCTGTGATGAATGGTCTTGATGCAACCAGGGCGATCCGCCGTCTTCCATCCCCGGAATCAAAACAGATCCCGATCATCGCACTGACTGCCAACGCCTATCTGGAAGACGTCCAGAAATGCAAAGAAGCAGGAATGAACGATCACATGTCCAAACCTGTACAGATAGAACAGATCATCCGAACTGTGGAGAGATGGATGAAATAATCGATATAGCAAATTCCAAATGCGCACGACAAACGCATGAGTAAATAAATTGTGAACACACCCCTTTTCTAGTAAAATAAAAGAAAAAGGGGTGTTATTTATGCAGGAATTATTAGAGTGGATGGAATACATTGAAGATACTCGTCAGCAGACAAAGGTTCGTCATACGTTGAAGGATATTCTTGTC